>JAEIGA010011328.1_pt1 | contig 13544 bp, 9 predicted proteins | sample 9270691 | NCBI WGS metagenome assembly JAEIGA01 (sample SAMN17057246, study PRJNA624740) | gut metagenome | biome: biome; isolation source: fecal sample | host: Bos grunniens | place: China: Xizang | collected 2019
GACGTGCACGACCGACTGATGACGCTGGGTGCTGACCTGGTGGCGGAGACGGTGCAGAACATCATTGATGGCAAGGTGACTCCCATACCGCAGGAACAGATGCACACGGACGAGCCTCTGCGCCCGGCACCGAAGATCTTCCGCGAGACATGCGAGATAAAGTGGAGCGAGCACACCGTGGATACGGCACACAACTTTGTGCGCGGCCTGAGCCCCTATCCCGGTGCATGGACAACACTGGTGGCGCCCGACGGCAAGGAGACGGTGATGAAGATATACCGCACCACCAAGGAGGCATGCACGGAAACGGCAGAAGACTGCCCCACCCTGCTGCCCAGCGCCAACGGCGACAAGACCCTGCGCATAGCCCTGCCTGGCGGCATACTGCACATACACGAACTGCAACTGGCCGGCAAGAAGCGCATGAACGCTGCCGACTTCCTGCGCGGCACCTCGCTGGAGGGATGGAAGGTTAATGGCGACAGAGTCGCAGGTTAAAGGTTAACGGTGAGCGGTGAGCGGTAGGGACGCTGCAGCGTCCGCATAGTTTATCGCTCTCGGACGCAGCACGCTGCGTCCCTACCATGCTTCTGCTTTTGGCTTTGTCGTATTTGCTTCAGCTCAACATAGTTTAAGCGCAAGCAATATAAACACATTTATCTTTATCCCACGAAAGTACACAAAAATCGCCCGTGAGCTTTGGAAGCCACGGGCGATTCTGATTTATCATGAAGTTGTTTACATTCTGGACTTGCCAATAGGGAAATTGATACCCAGAGTGATTCCATTGTTGCTGGCCAAGGGTATACCCTGCTTTGAGAGTTTGCCAAAAGTATGATCCATACCCACGAAGAGGTTGAAACCACGGGGATGAATGTTTGCTACCCAACCAAAACTGGTACCGCGTGTACCGAAACCAACATTAGCACTGACCTCGAACCACTTTACTGGAGAAACTGTTAGACCAAGGCGCTCCTCGTTCCAGGTGTACTCTCCCTGAATGCGGGTAGTGCTCAAGAGTCCAACGCTAAGCTTGTCATAGAAAGGCATTGCATACTCCACACCTACGTTGACAGTAGCGCCCAAAGTGGAAGTGGACTTGATCATGCCACCATCCTGAAGGGCAACAAGTTCAGAGAAACGATCGCCATAACTGTCCGCCTGGTCCTCTATGGGAGTTCCATTTTCTCCATCTACCTGAATATTGTTAAAACCAGAGAAATCCACCTCTGTGCCTTTATTGTAGGCAACATGAGTCTCGTTCCACGAAATGAAGCCGAGATCCAATAGCGAAGCGCTCAACTTCAATCCGTCAACCCATCCCTGTTCGCCGAGGTCCCATTCGGCACCCAGATCGAAGGCAAGGCCCCAACCGTTGAGACCAGCGCCTTCAACATTGAGGTTATCGAAATCTATCTCCTCGTATCTGGTTCCATCGCTCAATTCGGTCTGCTTCTTTTCGCCCCACTCGAAACCCTTTAAACTTACCTCGGCTTCGGCATCAGCAATGAGCGTCCATTTGTCGGGCGACTTCAGTTTCAGCTGTGCCTCCCTGACATTGAGCATGGCACGTCCGCCACCGAGCAGGAACTTCAGCTTGCCACCCACGCGCCAGGCATCGCTCACCTGACGACTATGGCCCAAACCTATTTCGGCCCATGAGATAGCATCTGTTCTAAGACCACTGAGATCATAGTCCTTGTTTGTAAGTTCCTTAAAAGCCTCGAACATGCCATAGGGCACATTTACACCAGTATTAGAACGTACAGACAGGTTGAAGGTGTTATAACCGCCAAAAGCATGGAAACCAAATCCCAGAATATCCATACGCATATCCACACCAGTATGGTTATTGGCAGTGAAGCCATTCAATGCCTCCTTAACAGGGATATTAGGATTCAGAAAGGTTGTGAGCTGATTGCCATTGAACTTCAATACATCGGTGAGAGACAGGTTACCTGTCATACCCAGGTTGAAGTTACCGAGAACGGGGAGCGAGAAATAAGCCTTGCGGTCATAATCCTTGGCAGGATTCATCTGATGACCATAAGCATAGCCATCCAGGAAATACGCGCTATTGAGATTCTGGGCAGAAGCTGTACCACAAGATGCAACAACAGTGGCAAGCAATATGTTTCTAAGATTCTTTTTCATCTTCTTTTCTTCTTTGTGTTAAACAAGGTTGGTTCCGATTAGTTGGCATCGTATGCAATACCGCCAAGGAGAGTTATCTTAATGTTGGTCAGCCTGATGCTCGCACTCTCTTTCAACACGTCATTGGCATCGGCATCGGCAACAGCACGATAATGGAACTTGTCCATCTTTTCCAGCATCTCGCGGATAGTATGACCCTCCTTGGGCAATATTGTCAATGAAATGGCCTGGGTTGAGGCAGCCCCTTCACCTGTATGGGCATTGATAACGATGTCGTCCACACTAATCACCTTTCCCTTCAGGCTTACATTGTTACGATCCAAAGCATCCACAGACAAAGTAAGATCCATTGGAATATTAGTGACTGCATTTGCCTCAATGCGAATTCCCTTTGTATCCATCTTTTTAATATCCTCCAAGTCTGCACCAATACCCTCCTCTGTGCCAGAATAAACCAATCTGAAGTTCTCGCCGAACTCAATAGGAGTATATACCTGATAAGAGACTCCCATTTCATAGGTGCTGGGAACATTCATGTCCTTTATATCCATTACCACGTCCTCTACATCAACAAGAATTTTTTCAGGAAGAACCTCAAGCAAATCGCCAAGACCGTCCACCTGTACAAGTTCCATTTCCAAACCTGCATACTGAGCAGGAATATCTGTAACTGCATCAGGATTTTCTGCCAAACAGTAAACTACGTGCTTGTTGGGATAAATGACAATAGGAGCCTTCCTTTCGATAGCCTCGGCATCAGAATATTTGCTTCTCAGTGTTATTTCCGTCTTGCCCTCGCCAGGCAAAGGATTGTTCACTTCTATAAATATAGCAGGATTGGCCAAATCAAATCTTACTTCTGGATCGTTCAAGAAATCTGGCATATTATCCAATACTATCGGTGCAATATCTCCGACATCGCTCTTCACCTGACCAGTAAAGCTTGCTACATTGATGTCGTCATCAAAGAAGGCATCTCCATTGACAGAAATATAGGTAGGACGAATAACATCAAAGTTATTGGTTTCAACAAGCTTCTGTATCATGGCTAATGTGATGGTGTTCTCGTTCAGTTCAAAATCCTTGGCCTCCAAACGGAATGTGCCATCTATCTTGAACAAGCCTTTGAGACCAACCTGGCCTCTTTGTCCCTCCTTGCCAGGAGTGAACGTAAATCCTTCATTGTCAGTTACGGCACGGTCAAAGGTTATCATTACATCTATTTCATGGTCCTTGCCTTCATTGTTCTTTCCTATAATGGTGTTCACATCCTGACGAGTAAGCAATATCCAACCCTCTTCGTTGTTTATCTCCACAGCTTTCTCGTCGCGATGTTCATGTTTTCCATCTTCCTCGAATTCGCCTGGTTCATCATCCTTGTCTGTCCAATGGCGGAACTCAGCATGACTCACATGAAGTCCCTTGGGGAAGGACACCTTGAGGTTATCCATATGAACCTTGTTTACAAAAGAATGCTCATCGTCCAGATTAATGGTTATTTTTGCATCCAGGGTTGTCTCGTCAACAAACTCAACAGACTCCAATTTCACCACCTTCTCAGGAACGGTGTTGGAAGTGACATCTAAATCATAGTAGACATTGTCCTTGTCATTGATTGTGTATCTGTAAGTCTGGTTGGGTATCTCCACCTCATATCCATAAGCAGAAATAGTAATCATGTCGGCAGAAGCCTGTGCTGCTGACCTTGAACCAGCTGCGTCCACATCCACTTCAATTGTCGTCCTAATCTGACTCAGGGTTGGACTGGGAATAGTAATTGGACTAATATCTATCTCGGGTACATTGGCCTTTCCTTCCTCTACCAAATAGTACACTCCATCAATAGCCTGCACGATACCATCCTCCTCAAGGTCCATAATGCTCTTCAGCATTATTTCGCCAGTGCTGCTGGTGGGCAAGGTCAAATCCCCGCTTGTGCCGATGGTCATGTCCACATTGTCCAAGTCGTACTTCTCGTCTACACAGGAGACGAAGATGCATGTTGCCATGGCAAATGCACCAAGCTTGCTGAAATTAATTCTACTCATACTTCTATATATTATTATTTGTGTATGTAAACAATATTAAAACAATCCGACGCAAATATATACAAAAAGTGTGAACAAATATAAATTTGCTCACACTTTTTATATAAAATATGTATAATTCTGTTAAGAGTGTTTCTGTAAGTCAGCTACCATAATTATCTCTTAGATTTCCCAACCAAGAGCACTGGCACCGAGAACTGCTGCACTAGCACCATCCAGTTCACTGACAAGAAGCTTGGCCTTGCCCTTATATACAAAGAGGACAGTCTCATCGTATGCCTTGCGAACATGAGACATCAAGAGCTCGCCTGCCTTTGTGGGACCACCAAAGAAAATAAATGCCTCGGGGCTGGAGAATGCAGTAAAGTTTGCACAGGCCTCGCCCAAACGGCGACCAGTATCGGCCAGAATCTCCAGTGCAAGTTCGTCACCGCTGGCTGCTGCGATAGCAACGTCCTTGGCCTCCAGCTTGGAACTGAGAATATCTCGCAGTGAAGAAGGACGGCGGCTGAGAGCCAATTTCTCTACAGCACTACGTGCAATACCTGTACCAGAACAGTAGCATTCCAGACAACCGCGACGGCCACAGCCACACTCGCGACCGTTCTTCTCTACAATAATATGGCCCAACTCGCCGGCAAAGCCATCGTGACCATATACCAGCTGGCCATTGACAACAACACCGCTGCCAACACCTGTACCCAAAGTAATCTCGATGAAGTTCTTCATACCACGTGCTGCACCATAGGCCATCTCACCGATAGCTGCTGCATTGGCATCATTGGTCATCACCACAGGAATGCCTAAAGACTCCTGGAACATTTTCACCAAAGGAATGTTACCACGCCACTCCAGGTTGGGAGCATCCTCGATACAGCCAGAATAGTAGTTGGCATTGGGAGCACCTATACCCATTGCCTTTATCTTCTCAATACCGCCAACCTCTGCTATCAGGGGCAGAAGAGCCTCGGTACAAGTCTTGACATACTTCTCGGCAGTACCATGACCAGCAGTGGGAATGGAAACGGACTTTACAATTTTGGCATTCTTGTCAACAATACCAAACACAGAATTGGTACCACCCAGGTCCAATCCAATTACATAGGGTTTCTTGTTCATGTTTAAAGATGTTTAGGTTATGTTCTACGCACAAAGTTAGTGTTTATTTCGTTACAAGGTGCTTTTTTTATTTATAAAATTATGTTAAATGAAAAAAAAGTCCGTAATTTGCAGACATAACTATGTGGATAGAACCTGTAAATACATTAGAATTGCTCTTTAAAGGGCTGATTGTGGGTATTCTGGCAAGTGCCCCCATGGGGCCTGTCGGTGTGCTGACCATTCAGCGCACACTGAACAAAGGGCGATGGTTTGGCATGATTACCGGTGTCGGCGCTGCCATTTCAGACATTATATATGCAGCCATTTCCATCTTAGGAATGAGTTTCGTAATGGATTTCATAGAGAACCCGAAAAACATGTTCTGGTTCAAGGTTTTTGGTGGCATACTGCTTATGATATTCGGTTTTTATACCTACTTGAGCAATCCCACACAGAATCTTCGTCCTTCCAGCCAAAACAAGGGTTCTCTGATGCACAACGGCATAACCGGTTTTCTGGTAACATTCTCCAACCCACTCATCATCCTGTTATTCATTGCCTTGATGGCACGATTTGAATTTGTCGTCCCCGAGCATTACTGGGAGCAGAGCGTAGGTTACTTTGCCATCTTCGCAGGAGCTCTTCTCTGGTGGTTCCTTCTGACCTCAATCATAGACAGAGCAAGATGCAAGTTCCAGGTCAGCACAATCTGCCTCATAAACCGAATTATCGGAAGCATTGTCATTGGAGCCGGTCTTCTTGGCTTCATCTGGGCACTGCTGCCAAACTTCGGCATCAACATATAACATATATTATCTGCACACGATATGCTAATAGCCAAGAAACTAAGAAAACAGAATCTTGTGGCATATGTCCTCTACATGTATCAGGTGGAGGACATCATTCGTTCATACAACTGCGACATACAGAGAATAGCGGAAGAATATCTACCCCGCTTTGACTATGACGATGAGGAACTGGAGCAGGCTCTGCAATGGTACGACGGCCTTGCACGCATGATGCATGAAGAAGGATGCCGAGAGCGCGGACACGTGCAGGTAGTACGCAACACCATATTCCTCCTCGCCGACCGCCATCGCGAGCTGCTGGCAGACCCTCAGGAGTCCATATACAATGCCACGTATTACAAGGCCCTGCCATTTATCGTAGAACTTCGCGGCAAAGGTAACGGAAAAATGAAACCAGAACTGGAAACCGCTCTGGACGCACTCTATGGCATCACCTTGCTGCGAATGCAGGACAAGCCCATCGGTGCAGAAACCTCTGCCGCCATCTCGGCCATCAGCACCCTGATGAACATGCTGGCAGAGAAATACGAAGCGCAGCAATAGGAGGAAAAAGAAGGAACAAAGGACTATGAGTAGCCATCTGGTCCAGAGAATCCAGAATGCACAAATCACTAAAACAGATATGACAGAAGAAATACTACGCAGACGTACCTTTGCCATCATTGCCCACCCCGATGCCGGTAAAACAACACTTACGGAAAAGTTTCTCCTCTTCGGCGGACAGATCCAGGTGGCAGGTGCAGTAAAGAGCAACAAGATAAAGAAGACCGCCACCTCCGACTGGATGGAGATAGAGAAACAGCGCGGTATCTCCGTTACCACCTCGGTGATGGAGTTTGAATATGCCCCTGAGGGGACACCTGCCGATAAGCCATACAAGATTAACATTCTGGACACCCCAGGTCACCAGGACTTTGCAGAGGACACATTCCGCACGCTTACCGCTGTGGATAGCGCAATTATCGTGGTAGACGGAGCCAAAGGTGTGGAAACACAGACACGCAAACTGATGGAGGTGTGCCGCATGCGCAAGACACCTGTAATCATATTCATCAACAAGATGGATCGCGAGGGACGCGACCCATTTGACCTGCTCGACGAACTGGAAGAAGAGCTTAAGATTGCCGTGCGCCCCTTGTCATGGCCCATCAACCAGGGACAGCGCTTCAAGGGTGTGTACAATATATACGAGCAGAACCTGAACCTGTTCCAGGCCAACAAGCAGAAGGTAACCGAGAAGGTGCAGGTGGACATCAACAGCGAAGAACTGAACCTGTGGGTGGGCGACACCGATGCCGAGAAACTGCGCGAGGACCTGGAAATGATAGAGGGCGTGTACCCTGCCTTTGAGGAGGAGGAGTACAAGGAGGCTATGCTGGCCCCCGTGTTCTTCGGTTCGGCACTGACAAACTTCGGTGTACAGGAACTTCTGGACTGTTTCTGCAAGATCGCTCCAGCACCCCGTCCAGTAATGGCAGAGGAGCGTGAGGTAAATCCTGATGAGAAAAAGTTTACAGGCTTCATCTTCAAGATTACCGCAAACATTGACCCCAACCACCGTTCATGCATTGCCTTCTGCAAGGTTTGCTCGGGAAAATTCGTGCGCAATGCCCCATACCTGCACATACGCAACGGCAAGACTGTGCGCTTCTCCAGTCCCACACAGTTCATGGCTCAACGCAAGGAGACCATAGACGAAGCATGGGCTGGCGATATTGTAGGCTTGCCCGACAACGGCATATTCAAGATAGGCGACACGCTAACTGAGGGCGAACAACTCCACTTCCGTGGCCTACCATCCTTCTCTCCTGAAATGTTCAAGTACATCGAGAATGCTGACCCAATGAAGACAAAGCAACTGGAAAAGGGCATCAACCAGCTGATGGACGAGGGTGTAGCACAGTTATTCGTGAACCAGTTCAACGGGCGAAAGATAATCGGTACCGTGGGTCAGTTGCAATTCGAGCTTATCCAGTCCCGTCTGGAGAACGAATATGGAGCCAAATGCCGTTGGGAACCAGTGCACCTGCACAAGGCATGCTGGATATCGTGCGAACCAGGATACGAGGCAGAACTGGAGAACTTCAAGAAGCGCAAATACCAGTATATGGCCAAGGACCGCGACGGACGCGACGTGTTCCTGGCAGACAGCGGATATGTGCTGAGCATGGCACAACAGGATTTCGAGCACCTGCAGTTCCACTTCACCTCGGAGTTCTAAGGTAGCGGAAAGGTGAACCAAAGGGCGACGCCCGAAGGGGCTGAAGTCAAAACGGAAAATTGCGGACGCTGCACGCAGCGTCCCTACTACTAATCCGCTAACCCGCTCAACGTTCACCTCTCAACGTTCATATTAATATAATACAATAAGGTAAAGAACCATGAATTGCGAAATAGATATAAAGCAAGCTGTTGAGTGCCTGCGCAAAGGAGGAGTAATTCTCTACCCCACAGATACTGTATGGGGACTGGGATGCGACGCAACCAACGAAGAGGCAGTGCGACGAATCTACGAGATAAAGCAGCGCGAGGATAAAAAATCCATGCTTTGCCTTGTGGACAAGGCCGACCGCATACAACGCTACTTCCGCCAGGTACCAGACGTAGCATGGGACATCTTCGATACTGCCGACTCACCCGTAACGGTAATCCTTGACGGAGTTGACGGCGTAGCACCCAGTCTGGTTGCCGAGGATGGTTCGTTAGGTATACGCGTAACACGCGATCAGTTTTCGCACGACATCTGCTACCGTCTTCAGAAACCACTTGTAAGTACCAGTGCAAACATCAGCGGTGCGCCAACTGCCCGTACCTTCAGGGAAATAAGCGAGGAGATCAAATCACAAGTAGACTATATCTGCTCCTTCCGCCGAGGCGACAATATCCCTGGCACTCCCAGCCGCATAATAAAATTGGGACAGGACTGTAGCGTAAAGATCATCAGATAAAGTCAAAGCACAGCAAGCAAGCACCCTAAACGAGTCCATCATGAACGCATTGCACAAGAAATCCCCCCTACGTAATCTTGCAGCAGTTCTTCTGTATTGGCGCCGTCGCCATAGAGAAAAGATTAACGACGAACGGTTCGTGCTGATTATAAGTCTCTTCGTAGGCGTATTTACTGCCTTGGCAGGATGGACTCTAAAATGGATCATTCACACCATAGAACATGTTTTAACCTATAGTTTCTCAAGCACTGGCGCAAACTGGCTATACCTGATTTTTCCTGTGGCAGGCATTGGCCTGACAATGCTTTTCATACGCTACATCGTGCGTGACGATATCGGGCACGGTGTAACGAAGATTCTCTTTGCCATTGCACGCAACAAGAGCAAGATAAAGCTGCACAACACCTTCACCTCTGTCCTTGCCTCTGCAGTGACCATTGGTTTCGGTGGCAGTGTGGGAGCCGAGGCACCTATCGTACTGACAGGCAGTGCTATAGGAAGCAATCTCGGACGCTTGTTCCACCTCTCAGGACGACAAATGATGCTCCTTGTGGGGTGTGGCGCAGCAGGCGCTGTAGCTGGCATATTCAAAGCTCCGATAGCAGGTCTTGTCTTCGTATTGGAGGTATTGATGATTGACCTCACCATGGGATCGCTCCTACCCCTGCTGGTAAGTTGTGTAACCGCCACGTCTGTCACATTTGCCCTTTCGGGAATGGGGTCTGTTTTTGAGTTCAATCTTAGCAATGCCTTCTCCGTACACCGTATCCCGGCATATTTGGCATTGGGTATTGTATGCGGATTTGTTGCGCTTTACTTTACCCGCACCATGAATTGGTTTGAGGGTGTATTCCGCAAACTCAACATGCCATACAAGAAATTCCTTTTGGGAGGCACAGTGCTTAGCATACTCATATTCCTATTCCCATCTCTATATGGCGAAGGCTACACACTCATAGAACTTCTTCTGAACGGCAAGGGGATAAATGAATGGCAACAAGCCATGGACGGTTCTTTCTTCGCCGGCCATGCCAAACTGCTCATTCCATACCTTATTTTGGTTGTACTGTTGAAAGTATTTGCCTCCACGGCAACAAATGGAGGTGGCGGATGCGGTGGTATATTTGCACCTTCGCTCTTCCTTGGCTGCATTGCCGGATTTGTATTTGCCCGCCTATGGAACATATACGACATATTGGGAATACAAGTTCCAGAATGCAACTTTGCAATGTTGGGCATGTGCGGACTGATGAGCGGTGTGATGCATGCACCACTGACGGGCATATTCCTCATTGCAGAACTGACAGGAGGCTACGGCATGTTCGTACCACTGATGATGGTGGCTGTAGTAGCCTACCTGACAATCAAATTATTTGAACCCCATAGCATCTATGCCATGCGATTAGCCCAGAGAGGCGAACTGCTCACCCACCACACCGACCGTTCCATACTTACACTGATGAACATGGATTCTGTCATTGAAAAGAGCAACAAGGTCCTGTACCCTGACCAGTCATTGGGCGATGTAGCAAACATGGTTGCGACAAGCAAGGCATATATATTTCCTGTGGTAAACCGTCAATGGCAACTGGTTGGCATAATACGTATGGATGACATTCGTCATCTTGTATTCCGACCTGAACTGTTCCACAAGTTCCGCGTTTCCCAATTAATGGCAGAATCACCAGCAACACTTGGCGTAAACGACAGCATGGATTCTGTCATAAAGACATTTGACCGCACAGGTTCCTGGAACCTTCCCGTTGCCGACCAGGATGGCATCTTCGTGGGTTTCATTCGCAAAAGCACTATCCTGTCCATCTACCGCAAGATTCTGTCAGACTACTCGCAAGACTGATGCTTTGACAGAACAACCACACACCACATTATCATGACAACACACACACTGCTTTCCTTCCTTTTTATCCTTGCAGCAGGAGTTAGCGCCAAAGCACACAACAACACCCCGTCACAGCCAGAACGCCTTGCCACTAACGAAACTATACCTGGCGACAACGTGCTTAGGTTCTACCGTATGGCAATTCCTATTACATACACAGCATACGAGGAGGATTTCGAAAATAATTACGACAAGACTCTTCTATTTTGGAACGAGACGGAGACCTACCTTAACCGTATTTACGTTCCACTTGGTTTCTGCTTTGATGTCATAAAAGACAAGAGACTGGTGATGACGGAGCAAAACATGATAGACGAGAACGTGTTCAACGCACCTGGTTTCGGCACAGAATTGCTAAACCAGATTATCGGCACCTCAACCTACGACATAGGCATGTGGGTGACGCATCGCGAAGATTTCGAAGAGAACAGCGGTTTGTCCATAGAGAACGGAGCATACATACCCGCCACCAAGGCCAGTGGCTATGCAAAGACAGACAAGTGGGTGGTTGCCCACGAGGTAGGGCATCTGCTCGGTGCAAACCATACACCGGGAGGCGAAGGAAGCCTGATGGACAATATGGGCGAATTCCTTTCCTACCCTTCAATCAAAAGAATACGCACAGCTTGCATGCAAAAGAATGCTGCATACTATTCCGACGAGGCACGGACCCAACTGCAAGGTACCGACAACGGAGGAAACTATGTCTATGGAATCAAGGTAAAAAACTCTGCACCCGAATTCGTCCAAGAGAAGATGAGCAAGATGTACAGCATCCCGCAGGGTGCCAATCTTTCTCTCACCATCCATGCAGCAGACGAGGAACATAATCGTCTGGAATTTATGGCCATTGGGTGCAGCGCCGAAAACGTGGACAATCTTTCCGAAGCGGATGAAGTTCCACACTTTGCTTCAAAGGCACCGCAAGCACATAACGTCATCGAGTACAGGACCCAATACTCTGCCGATGTCTTTTACGATGATTTCTTTTATCCAGTGTATGGTACGGAGGTAGCCAGCATGGCACCTGGAGACTACAGCATCAGCTTTCTCGTAAGGGACATCCCAGAAGCACATGAATGGACACCCAATGCAATGAAGGCAAATCCGTTCTACTGCAACTACGCCGTATGGGAGGCAACAATACGAGTCGTGCCTGGAACAGAATTCAGAGCCTCCTTATACCCAGAAAAGAACGAGTACATTGCCGGAGAGGACGTAACAGTGAAATGGGGCGTGAACAATGCATTATTCACCTCAGACAGAAAAGTTCGCATAACCATGTCATCTGATTATGGCAAGACCTACGGATACATCCTTGCCGAGGATATTCCTGCCAAGGAGGGTAAGGCTGACATAAAACTGCCCTATGCCAACGTGGGAAACATAGACGTGGACTTCATCACCGCCACGCGTCAGATGCGCGGAGGCATAATACGAATAGAGGAGAAGGAAGGACCTGCATTTGCCCTTACCGCAGACTCTCCCGAAAATGGCGGTGGCTTTACAATTGTGGGGGCAGAGGAAACAGATATTCTTTCGTTTCCCCCATCACCAGCAAACACGGAGGACATGTACGACCTACATGGACGCAAAGTCCTTAGGCCCAACACCATCAGCCCTGGTTTATACATAACAAAAGGTAAGGTTGTATTCATCAGATAACACAAAAGCATACAAAAAGACGGTTTCCCACACAATATACGGAAGCCGTCTTTCGTTATTATTCTGCAAGTACCAATGTAGACGACGCCTATGCCACTACCTCTACCCCAGCCCATCCTTATGCCCAAGCAGGAAGTTTTGGAAAACATCCGACAATTCGCAAGGGAATACCGTCCAAGGTAACAATGTGCGGACGCTGCACGCAGCGTCCCTACCTCCATCGGACAGGATAGTTTTCCGCTTTGACTTCGTCGAGCCTGCTTCCACTCGGCAATTCAAACAAGTTTGATTGCTCTCGCTTATTCGCAGCCTTCCGTTTTCCGCTTTCCGTTATACCCCCTACACTGCCAGGTCCAGGGCATTTTCCATTATCATCTTACGCAGGTTGATTGTTGCATAACGCATGCGCCCCAATGCTGTATTTATGCTGACATTCGTTACCTGTGCTATTTCCTTGAACGACAGATCTTCGTAGAAGCGCAAGTGTACTATTTCCTGCTGCACCAGAGGCAAGCGTGCTATCATGGTGGAGAGAGTCTGCACGTCTGCCATACGAAGCATCTCTGCCTCGTGACACTCCTCGGAAAGGTTCAGATTGTTGTACAGGACTTCGTTTTGCTGTTCATCCTCCAGATGCGATATGTTGCGGCCACCTCGCATAGAGTCTATCACCAGATTATGTGCAATGCGCATAAGCCATGCCGAGAATTTGCCCGTAGTCCTATACTGATGGTCACGGATACAGACTATAGCCTTCATGAAAGTTTCCTGAAACACGTCGTTTGCCCTGTCCACATCCTGTGTCAGTCGGATAATATATGCAAAAAGATGTTCCTGATTTCTATTCAGCAACACATCAAAAACCTCGTCCACGCCCTGCTCGTACAACTCCACCAACTGATGGTCGGACATTGCAGCA
>JAEIGA010011329.1_pt1 | contig 13543 bp, 12 predicted proteins | sample 9270691 | NCBI WGS metagenome assembly JAEIGA01 (sample SAMN17057246, study PRJNA624740) | gut metagenome | biome: biome; isolation source: fecal sample | host: Bos grunniens | place: China: Xizang | collected 2019
ATACCTTTTATCCTCTGTCTGTTCTACCGATGCGTATATTTCCGCCCCTGTTCTTGACAAGGAAATATATTTCTCTGCAACTCTTACGCTGCTATCTCTGAAATCCTTATCTATCGTATCGTAAAGCTCGGCTGCCGCTCCCCTTCCCGAATCCGATATCATATAATATTTTTCCCCGTCTATCTCGTCAAAAAGAAGGTGACCGTCCTCCGCAAGCTCGCCGAGGCACTGCTCGTAATCGAAGGTCATTACCTCTACGTTTTCAAGAAGAATTTTGCTGAGGGTGGTATAGTCTATCGGATACTTGATATTGTCGAGCAAAAACAGCAAAAATATTTTTATCTCAACCAAGCTTCCGAGGGAAAAACGCCTGTTCTTTTTCATATATTCGTTCCTTTTTTGATAGTTGTCAGGTAAAAACAGGGCTACCCGCAAACCACACCTGTGAGTCGCACGGGCAGCCCGGCTTGTATTTTTTCGGTTTTACTCCGACGAAACGGAGCTTGGCTCTGCCAAAAGCCGAAAATTATTCTCCGAGATATTTCTCGTAATCCTTTTGAGATACTCTTGTGAACACTACGTTTCCAAATCCGTCGAAGCTCACATCATAAAGGTCCTCGCTGACAAATGCGAAGGTCTGATTGAATACAAGAGGAATAACAGCCGCATCGTCAAGAAGAAGCTTTTCCGCAGCGTAAAGCTTCTCGGAGCGAGTTGCCTTATTGTCAGCATCATATGCCGCTTTGATAAGCTTGTCGTATTCCTTATTGGAATATCCGCCGAAGCTACCGTAGGTAACGCCGGACTTAAAGTCCTTGCCGCAACCGCTGAAATCCTTGGCAAAAGCAGAGAGAGCTACGAATGCATCGGTAGAATACATCTGCCAATCTATTCCGATAACATCAAAATCTCTGTTTCCTCTCGCTGCCTCGTTTACAAGCACCTGAAGCTCGGAGTCGGTTATTTCCATAGGAGAGTTTGTTGAGAAATCATTTACGGTTTTTGTAACAACGCCGACCTTCTCTACCGTAACCTTGAATCCGGAATCAAGCTTTTCCCAAGCTGCCTTCACAAGGTTCGCTATGGCATCGGCTTCCGCATTATCAGCAACAGTGAGAGTAATGGACTTGTCAATGCCTGTAAAATCAACGTTTTTGAGAAGCGCATTAGCCTCTTTCAGCTTTGCGGTTGTAGAGATAAGTTTTGCCGCATCTCCCTCTCGGAAACTCTTACCCGTGTTAATATCAAGCACGTTTTCAGGCAGGAATCCGGTTGCTGCCTTGCCGAAGGTGATTGCGGATATGATAGCCTCACGGTCAACCGCCATAGAAAGCGCCTGTCTTACCTCTTTAATAGCGAAGAGGGGCTTATCTGTGTTGAACACATAAGTGTAGGTGGAAAGGTCGTCTGCAACAATCGCAGTATCCTTATTGTCTTTCCTGTCCTTGAGAGAAGCATCGCCCATATAGAACACGGTTTTCTCTGCTAAGTCCTTATATGTGATTTTGAAATCCTTATTCGCAGCGTCGTGGAAGGTAACAAGCTTGTTCGGAGTAACGATAGTTGTGGGATTTTCAACGGTAGGAAGCTGGTGATAGCCTTCATTCCTTGAAAGAGTGAAGCTATCGGGGTCAACAACGTTAAGTCTGAACGGACCGTTAGTCACCGCAGAGTTCACAGCCTTAGACCAATAGCCCTGCGTAAAGTCGGTAACTACGTCCTGGCGGATGGGTGAGGTGGCAACAGAAGCAAGGTTCTTAAGAAGCTGTCTGTAATCAGCGCCCTCGCGGTAAGTAATGGTAAGCTCGTATGTACCGGTTGCTACAGCGCCAAGCTCGAATACGGATACGTCACCCTTCTTAATTTCGTAAGCGTTCTCTATATCGTAAAGAAGAGCTGCTGCGGGATTCGCATTGTTAGGCTCAAGGATAAGATTTGTCCAAGCAAAGACAAAATCCTCTGCCGTTACTCTTATAGCATCTGACCAATAGGACTCACGAAGCTCAATTCTTATCGTACGCTCACCTTCGTCAACTCCCCACCAGGAAGCTGCGGCATTTTCTATATTGCCCCAATCGTTAAGCTTGAAGAGGGGCTCGTAGAGCAGCGAAAGCACCTGCTCCGCATTGTTTTCAACATAATAATCTGAGGGGTCGAAATCGTAAACCGACTCACCGAGATAAACGCTTATCTCCGCACCGTCATTATCCGGAGCTCCGCAGGACGCAAGAAGCGCTACGCAGCCGAAAAGCATTGAAACGGCAAGGAGTACACTGAGTATTCTTTTCATTTCATTCCTCCTGGAATATCGTTTTTTTATACTGATTTATTTTATCACAAAATAATATTTTTTTCAATCTTTAATTACGCCCCAAAAGATTTTCGTTTATTTGCACAAAATAATTAAAAACTTTTGTGCAAGTTAGCCTGAGCGAATATTTTTCCTCTTTGCCGTCAACAATTATGAAAAAACATCAAAGAGGAGTGTTTATGTCAGATAAAAGTTCACACGCCCCCACACCTGTTGGCACTTTCACCTCCGACCTTGCCTGTGAAAGACGGAGGGTAGATCTTAACACCCCCGGTGTGGAATTCAAAAGAGAGGAATCCTCGGGATACGTTTGGGAGAGGATAAACATAACCACAAAAGAGGGAGAGGAGAGTATCGGCAGACCTATTGGTACCTACGACACCCTTACCCTTCCCCGTATGGATAAGCTGATTGACGAGGATATTTACGACGCCGCAGAGGAGGTTGCGAGGGAGCTGTGCGAGATTTGCGACAAAAACCTGATACTCCCCGCCAGAATACTCGTAGTAGGTCTTGGGAATCCGAATCTTACCTCCGACTCCATCGGCCCGAAGAGCGCCAATCTTATAAATGCCACTATGCACATAAGAAATTTCAACAAGGATTTATTTGAAGGGCTTGAATGCTCGGAAATCGCCGTCTGCTCCCCGGGGGTCAGCGCAAACAGCGGTATGGAGGCCTCAGACATCGTGATGGGGCTTTGCGAAAAAATACACCCCGACGTCGTTTTTGCAATAGACGCTCTTGCCGCAAGAGAAGCTTCCCGTTTAGGAAAAACCATACAGTTTTCAGACACCGGCATTTTCCCCGGCAGCGGAATTGGAAACACGAGAGCTCCCTTGAACAAGGCTACCCTCGGCGCCCCTGTTATATCTCTTGGCGTACCTACGGTTATCAGCGCCGAGGTTTTCCTTATCGGTGACGAGGAGGACGAGCGGCGTAGGCAACGAATAAAATACCTTAACAGAAATACCGAGGGAATGTTCGTTTCCCCAAAAGAAATTGACGGAATAGTCGATGCCTCCGCAAAAATTATTGCCCGAGGAATAAACCAAGCTTTCGGAATTGCATAGTAGCTATGTCGTGCAAAAATCCGCATGACACCGGTAAAACACTACAACAAAAACCTCCTGCAAAGAACTTATACATTCACAGGAGGCTTTCTTTTTTTATTTTTGTTAAGTTTTATACTGTGCCAACCAAAAGCTCGTCGGCGGTGTATTTAGGTACTACGTTTTCGCCCTCTTCATTTATATAATACCTTATGCTTCCGCTCTCGTCAACGTTTGTGATACGGCACGTTTCCGCTGCGTATCCGAGAGCTATTACGAGCAGAGGCTCAAGGTCCTCCCTTCCCACAAGCGCTGATACCGATTCCGCCGAAAAGCTTCTTATCATACAGCTTCCGACAGATGCCTCGGCGGCGGTGAGGGTTATTGCCTCGGCGGCAATTCCTGCGTCTATCATAAGGTTGGCGTCAGACCTTCCGCGAGGCCCCAAAACGATTATATATGCGGTGGGACGCTGCGCCGCAGTAGGCTTTTGCCCCTCTGGCAGATAACCGCCAAGCTTAATCATAGGAAAAACCTGCTCTGCGCTCTTCTCTGTTACTATAAAATACCTGAGCCTCTGAAGATTTGCGGCAGAAGCAACGCGCGCCGCAGAGGCTACAAAGGATTTGAGCATAAGCTGCGATGGCGCCTTATCCTGCCTGAATTTTCTCACCGTTCTGTTCTTACAGATTAAGTCGTATACCATGCTTTACCTCGCTCAATAAACAAAATCAAACTCGAAGTCGTACATGCTTACCGTGTCGCCCTCTTCAATTCCTGCTTCACGGAGCTTATCTATAACTCCGTTTTTAACGAGAACACGCTGGAAGAAATTGAGAGATTCGTAATCGGAGAAATTGATTTTACCCATAAAGTTGAAGAGCCACTGTCCCTCAACCACGAACCTTTGCCCCTCGCGTCTTACCGTGGTTTCGGTTATGGCGGATTTATCAATCACCTCGTCCTCTTCGGTAACCTCCGGCTCGTATACGGTTATGGGGGGAAGCTCACGAAGCTTCTCAGCGGTTACCTTAACCAGCTCCTCAAGCCCCTCGCCCGTTACGGCGGAAACGTTTATTACGGGAATATCTTTTTCTTTACAATAGGAATAAAAGGCTTCCACTGCCTCCTCCTCAAAGAGGGTCGAATCAATCTTATTAGCTACAACTATCTGAGGACGGGTTGCAAGTTCCGAGGAGTATTTTGAAAGCTCCTCGTTAATTTTAATCATATCGTCAAGAGGCTCTCTTCCGTCTGCCATAGAAACATCTACAACGTGAAGAAGGAGGCGGCATCTGTCAACGTGACGCAAAAATGCGTGTCCAAGTCCCTGCCCCTCCGACGCTCCCTCGATAAGGCCCGGGATATCTGCGGCAAGGAAGCCCTTTCCTTCCTTTACGGAAACTACACCGAGATTCGGCGAAAGTGTAGTGAAATGGTAATTCGCTATTTTCGGCTTTGCTGCGGAGATTCTCGAAAGAATAGAGGATTTACCTACGTTGGGGAAGCCAACAAGTCCTACCTCCGCAAGCATTTTCAATTCAAGGAGGACCTCTTTTTCCTCGCCTGCAGTTCCGGATTTGGCAAATCTGGGTATCTGACGGGTAGGAGTTGCAAAATGACGGTTTCCCCAACCGCCTCTGCCTCCTTTACATACGACGAATTCCTCAGCGGACGCCATATCGAAGATTATCTTACCGCTTTCCGGATCTTTGATAAGCGTACCCTGAGGTACGGGAATGATAACGTCGGCTCCGTTTTTACCGTGCTTTTTATCCGCCATACCGTTACCGCCGTCCTCGGCTACGAATTTTCTTTTGTATCTGAAGGCCAAAAGAGTGTTTGCGCCCGTATCCACACGGAAAATTATATTTCCGCCGCGACCGCCGTCACCTCCGTCCGGGCCACCTGCGGAAACGAACTTTTCCCTGTGAAAGGAAACGGCTCCGTTTCCTCCGTTACCCGCCTTCAAGTAGATTTTTATATTGTCGATAAACATAAACGTCCCTTTTTCCTTTCTTTATAAAACGCCAAAGAGCTCTTTAGCCCCAAAAGCGACGCTCCTCATTCGCCTCGGGGACTTCTAACATTTAAGAGCAAGTCCTTATTTTACTCCGCCCTCGGGATTGTCGCCCTTCTGACGTACTATAATTTTGATTGGCGTTCCGTCAAATCCAAAGGTATTCCTTAGGCAATTTTCTATATATCTGCGGTAGGAGAAGTGGAAAAGCTCCTCGGAATTACAGAAAATTACAAAGGTCGGAGGTCTTGTGGATATTTGAGTCATATAGTATATTTTCAACCTCTTACCTTTATCGGAGGGAGGCTGAACTCTGGTTGTTGCTTCATTGAGAACGTCATTAAGCATACCTGTGCTGATACGTTTACAGGTTTCTTCATAAACATCGTTTACCATAGAATAGATATTCATTACACGCTGACCGCTGAGGGCGGATACGAATATTATGGGCGCATATGGCATATACGAAAGCGCCGTCCTGATTTTTTCGGTAAACGCCTTCACCGTGCCGTTGTCCTTTTCCACTGCGTCCCATTTGTTCACTACTATTATGGTAGGCTTTCCTGCCTCGTGAGCTATGCCTGCAATTTTTTCGTCCTGGTCTGTGATTCCCTCGACGCCGTCTATCATAAGAAGGCATACGTCAGCTCTCTCAACCGCCATATTTGCTCGGACAACGCTGAATTTCTCTATTCTGTCCTCTACCTTTGACTGGCGGCGGATACCCGCAGTGTCGATAAAGTTATACACGCCAAAGCTATTTTCAACCCTTGTGTCAACAGCATCTCTCGTAGTTCCAGCAATATCGGAAACTATCATTCTCTCCTCGCCGCACATACGGTTGATAATCGAGGATTTTCCCGCATTTGGTTTTCCTATTACGGCAACGTTTATAATACCGTCGTCCTCTGCCTCCTCCTCGTCAAAAACGCACTCCTCAACTATTGCGTCAAGAAGGTCTCCCGAGCCTGTTCCGTGAAGAGAGGACATAGGAATGGGGTCACGGTCAAAGCCAAGCTCAAAGAACTCGTAATATTCGTAGGGAAGCTCTCCTACCTTGTCCACCTTGTTAACACAGAGAATTACGGGTTTGCCCGACTTTTTGAGCATTACCGCAATGTCCTTATCGTCAGCCACAAGACCAGCCTTTACGTCGCACATAAACACGATTACATCTGCTGTGGCTACGGCTATTTCTGCCTGGTTTCTCATATGCTTGAGTATGGTATCGTCAGCCTTAGGCTCAATTCCGCCCGTATCTATCAAAACAAATTTCTTGCTTCCCCACTCCGCATCAGCATAGATACGATCTCGGGTAACACCCGGGGTATCCTCTACTATAGAGCGGCGCTGACCTATTATCTTGTTAAACAGCGTACTTTTTCCTACGTTGGGTCTGCCAACCACTGCTACTATCGGTTTTGCCATAATTATACTCCTTTCAAAAAAGCCGGACCTACTCCTGACCTAACACGTCACGGACAAATTCGTATCCGTCGCATTTGCTTTTTCTTATCTTCACCGAAAGACCGCGAGAAAGCTCCTCAAGAGTCATACCGCAAAGGAACACGTCCTCTCCGTCACGCAGGGCGTTTTCAGGTACGAACAGCTCATCTCCGAGCTCACGTCCCTTGAGGCTCTCATAAATATCCACGCCTGTAAGCAGTCCTGATACGGTTATGCTTTCGCCAAAGAAATTATTAATTATTTTGTAAACTTTAATTGTCAAACTCGGGAATAGCTTCATAAGCTTCTCCGAAAGAGAAAGAATCATAGGATAGGAGGCAACCCCTGTGGAAATTGACACGGTACGGGGGCTCGTAAGTGTGCCTACCATATCCTGAACGTCCTCCCACGCCATACCAAACTCCTCCTCAAAGGAGCGGAGCATACCTACTCCGTTTTCTATTTGAGGATATCCTTCATAGTATTCCTCCTCAGGGATAGGACGGTGAGCTTTAAGATAAAATTCGTCAGCGGCGAAGAATATACGGCTACCGAACCCATCAAGGCACTCTTTGCCAAAGGCATCAATCATATCTATCACACGCCCTGCTTCCTCGGCAGTAAAATCTGTCAAAGGATAAAGCTTATCCCTGAATTTAGTAAGTCCTGCGGGGACTACCGCAACACTGCTCATATAAGGGTAGTATTTCGACAAATCCTTCATAGAGCGAAGCAGCTCCACACCGTCGTTTATTCCCTTGCAAAGAACTATTTGACCGCACATATTAAGCTTTGCCTCGGCTATACGGTCAAGGTATGATAAAACACGCCCTGCATTTTTATTCTTCATCATTCTGACACGTAATTCGGGATTGGTGGTATGAACGGAAATGTTGATGGGCGAGAAGCGCATCTTTATAATTCTGTCAATATCGCTATCGGTCATATTTGTAAGAGTTATGTAATTTCCGTGTATAAACGAAAGTCGGGAATCGTCGTCCTTAAAATACAAGGATTCACGAAGCCCCTCGGGGTTCTGGTCGATAAAGCAGAAGATGCAGCCGTTTTTGCAGGAATGCTTTTTATCCATAAGAGGCGTTTCAAATTCAAGACCTATATCCGAATACTCGCCCTTTTTAATTTTCTTCTCTACAATCTCTCCGTCACTAAGAACGGAAATGCGCACAAGGCGCTCCGCTAAATAAAATCTGTAATCAAGAACGTCGTTTATTTCGTTGCCGTTAATCGAAACAAGAGTATCGCCGGGAACAATTCCCACTCGCTCTGCGGCAGAGCCGCTTATCACGTCTGTTATTTTTACCATTCGGCTCTCCTCCTTTAAGCTTTTTGTATGGCATAATAAACCATTTTATATATTAACATATATTTTTTAAAAAATCAATGATTTTCTTTCATATTCTTCCCATATTTCACTTTTTCCGTCGTATAGCGTAAAAGCTACCACAGTGGCGTTTATGTGAATATTTTTAAAATTAAAGGTAAAGTGGCCCCTGAATTATTGACAAAGGGTTAAGATTGCTATATAATTATTGCGAAAGAATTATAATCAGGGAGAGGCGGTGCAAAAAAATGAATAAACTTTACCTGCCCCTCGTTGCCCTATCGGGAATCGTTACGGGCCTTGCGGTTATTTTACCCGAGATTTTCGGCTTTTTACAGTGGTTTTCACTAACTCCCGCTCTTTTCGTTTTTATGAAAATGGCGGAGGGCGAGGAAATTCGCCTGAGGAGATTTTTGGGGCTTGGAGTGTTGTATTTCTTCTCCTTTTTTTCCGTGTGCTTCCACTGGTTTTGCTATATGTACCCCCTCGATTTCACGGGTCTTGACAATTTTACCTCTGTGCTGGTAATTATAGTCGCCTGGTTTGGGCTTTCTCTGTTTCAAGCATTGGGCGGCGGTATTGCTCTTCTGCTTTTCGGCGTCTTTGCAAAGCTCGGCACCTTTCGGCGCTATCCAATATCTGCGCTCTTCACGCTGCCGATAATATACACCGTATTTGAATATTCCCAGACCTTTGGCTGGTGGGGTGTTCCCTGGGGGCGCCTCTGCCTCGGACAGATGGAATTTCTTCCCGCTGTGGGAGCCGCATCCCTTTTCGGCTCTTACTTTATAACCTTTATCATTCTTCTCGTAAACACCGCTATAAGCTTTGCTCTTATACACGGCAAGCGTCAAAAGCTGAAATCCGCCGCTATATGTATTGCTTCCTTCGCCTTCGCCTTCAATTTATTCATAGGCGGTCTTACACTGGGGTCGGCTGAAGAAAAATTCAAAAGCTCCGAAAAAATAACCGTCGCTGCGATTCAGGGGAACTTTTCCTCAACCGACAGCTGGCAGATTGATATTTTTACAACTCTTGAAGCCTATGAAAAGCACACGAGGGCTGCGGCTGAAGATGGAGCCAAGGTTATTCTTTGGCCTGAAACCGCTCTTTCATACAACCTCGACATAACCTCGTTTGTAGGGCGGAAAATCGAAATGATTTCAAGAGAATGCGACGTTACCATTGTCGTCGGTACTCTCGCTCACGAAAACGGAATAATATATAATTGCCTTTACACGGTGACACCCACCGAGGGCTTTACTGACACGGTTTATAAAAAAAGGCACCTGGTGCCCTTCGGGGAATATATGCCAATGAGGGATTTCCTTGACGTTTTTCTTCCCTTTTTATCAGAGATAAATATGCTCTCAAGCGATATGACGCCCGGAGCTGATACGGCAGTCACATACGTTGAGGGCGTTGGCAATTTAGGGTATCTTCTATGCTTTGACTCCATTTACGAGGAGCTGTCAAGAGATACTGCCCTTGACGGAGCGGAACTTCTCCTTCTCGGGACAAATGATTCCTGGTTCGGAGATTCTGCGGCTATATATATGCACAACAATCAGGCGAGACTACGTTCTATCGAAACAGGAAGATACACCTTAAGAGCTGCCAACACAGGCGTTTCAACGATTATCACCCCCTTTGGCGAGGTGACGGCGGAGCTTGGCGCACTTGTAGACGGATATATAGTAGGCGAAGTTTCCCCAAGCTGTGAGCAAACACTATACACTTATACAGGCAACTTATTCGTCAATCTATGTACCGCAGGACTTTTTGTTTATCTTCTGGTTGAGATTTTTATTAAAATCAGAGATAGGCGGCGAAACTGTGACGGTGGCGAGGCTGACAAAAAACTCGATTAAGGAGCTGCAAATTGAAAAGAATTGACAAAAACATTTATTATAAGCTTATCGACCTGCTTGAAGAATCGCCAAAAACCAGGCGACAGCTTATTGATGCCTACATTGAAACGCTTAATCTTTCAAGGGCGGAGGCTCTTGACAAAAGCACCTCGGGCACCGCAAACGTAAAACGCAGCTTTGCGGGTATGGCTATTAATGAAATGTTAAGAAAGGGTATCGTTACGAAATCCGAGGACGGAATATACACCGCCCACGAGCAGAAGCCCGTCGTCATACGCAACGAGCGGTGCGAACAGGAAATCTTATCTATGCTCACAACATCCCCCGCCACGAAGACAAAAATTAAAAATGCGCTTATAAAGATTTTCGGAACGGATAAAACCGTTACCGACCGTGACGATAACAAGCTCTCTTCGGCTGTATCTGAAATTCTTCGCCGCCTGACACGCGAGGGCGTAATAGTGTCCGACGGCACATCCTATTCCCTGCCCGAAAAAATCGAGTCTAAAATTGACGATATAAACGGTATTTTAAAGCTTAAGGAAAAGTTCCTTACCACCCTTTACAAAAAGGGCGGCGAATTCTTTGAGTTCTATTTTATGACTCTGCTTGAAAAATATCTGACTAAGCATCACAAGCGTGTCACCTCAAATACCGTCACAGCAGGCGCTATGGACGGAGGAATTGACGGAATTATCGAAACCACTGATCCCCTCGGCTTCAGAGAAACAATTATGGTTCAGACAAAAAACCGCAGCGATGTTACCAACGAAACCGACATCAGAGGATTTTACGGAGCTGTTTGCGCAAGGCAGGGGTCGAGAGGAATTTTTGCCACCACGTCAGGCTTCCATTATGCCGCAACCGCTTTTCTTGATGGGATAGACAACTGCGTCGGAGTTGACGGAAATATGATTTTCAAAATGGCAACGGAAACACTTTACGGAATAAAAAAGCACGGCGATGCGCTCTGCGTTGACGAAAAAATACTTTAAGAGGTTTTATTATGGAGATTAAAGAAGCTAAAGAGGGTCTTCTTGCCGCCCTTCAGGATATTGAAAAGCTGCCCGGTCAAAGGGGGTTCAGCACGGAATCAAAGTGCCTTTATTCAAATTCCGACGACGAGGATTCGGAAAGCTACGAGGGCGCTGAATGCATTTTTGGTCAGATAACCGTTACCCCGACAGATGGCGAAGACAGTGTAATTTTCAGCACTGCCGTATGCATTTTTGAAAAGGAAGACGGTGAATACACGGTTTCCGCCGAGGAGCTTGCTACCTGCATTCAGGATATAAGAGAAGAGGTTAAGGAATTTTTTGACAGCGTAGATGCCATTGCAACAGAAAAGGGGCTTTCCCCCGACGAGGCCTACAAGGAAAGAATCGCCCCCGCCACCGAAACAGACGAGGTAAGCGGCGGTCAGGATAACAGCAAATTTTATATTATTGCATCGGTCGTAGCTCTCATCGTTCTTATCGCCCTTGTTATCTGGAGGAATATGGGCTGATATGGATTTTTCTAAATACGGCGTGACCCCCATAGCCTCTTGCGACAGCTGTGAATATTATCAGTACGACGAATACACCGACTCTTACTCCTGCACTCTGTCGTTAGACGAGGACGAGGCCGAGCGTTTTATTCTCGGGGGTCAGAAGGGCTGTCATTATTACAAATACTACGACGAATATAAAAGCGTTCACAAGCAGATATAACGCCCTTTTATCCCACCGCACCCCGCACCGAAGCTCCGCACATTTCTTTGCTCGGTCGGGGTGTTTTTCTGCATTTTGACGAAAAAAACACAAAAAAATTTAAAAATCGCAAGCGAGAAAACGAGAGAAAACGAGAGTAAAAAAGAGCTTTCACGAGCTTCAGTGTTTCTAAATCATTTTATTCAAAAAAGTTTTTAAAAAAGGGTTGACAAGCATTATTCGTTGTGTTATAATTACAAGGCTTGAAAACAAGTGGGAGCTATGCGCTCCGACAATCAAAAATCTGGAGGAATTTAAAATGTCCACATTTATGGCTAATGCGCAGACCATCGAGCGCAGATGGTTTGTTATTGATGCTGCAGGTCAGCCTCTCGGTAAGACAGCTGTTAAGGCTGCTAACATTTTAAGAGGTAAGCACAGACCTGAATTCACACCTCACGCTGACTGCGGTGAGTTCGTTATCATTGTTAACGCTTCTAAGGCTATTCTTACAGGTAAGAAGCTTGAGCAGAAGTTCTACCGTCACCACTCCGGTTACATCGGCGGCTTGAAGGAAGAGAGCTACAAGCACCTTATGAGCACTCGTCCCGAGCTTGCTATGGAGCTTGCTGTTAAGGGTATGCTTCCCCACAACACTCTCGGCGCTAAGGCTTTCACTCGCCTTCACGTTTATGCAGGCGAAAATCACAACCAGGCTGCTCAGAAGCCTATCGCTATTGACTGATAAGGGAGGATATGTAGAATGTATACAAGTGCAAAACCCTATTTCTATGGTACAGGCAGAAGAAAGAAGTCGGTAGCAAGAGTTCGTCTTTACCCCGGCACAGGTGCTATAACCATCAACGGAAGAGATATTGATAACTATTTCGGTCTTGAAACTCTCAAGCTCGTTGTTAACCAGCCCTTCGGCGTTACCGATACTGTTGGTAAGTTTGACATCGTTGCAAACGTTTGCGGCGGCGGATTCTCCGGTCAGGCAGGCGCTATCCGTCACGGCGTTGCTCGTGCTCTTCTCACCGCTGACGAGGCTTACAAGCCCCTTCTTAAGAAGGCTGGCCTTCTCACTCGTGACCCTCGTATGAAGGAAAGAAAGAAGTACGGACTCAAGGCTGCGAGACGTGCACCTCAGTTCTCGAAGAGATAAGGAAAAGACGCCTTTTGGTGTTACTTATATGGCATCCATCTATTTTGGTGGATGCCTTTCTCTTTGTCCTTCAAGGTGTCTTTTCCTTATCCCGCCTCTTACAGAGGCTGTCAGAGTACAACTCTGCCATTCGTGCTAAAAACAGTTATCAACTGTTTTTGCGGCTTCTCCGCCGCCCTCACAGTTCTCGAGAGATAATTTCGACCTTTGGTCGAATTTCAAAAAGCACTTCGCACATGCGGAGTGCTTTTTGTTATCTCTTGGACGAACTGAGGTGCAAATGAAGCACACCTGCGGTGTATGAAACATGAAGTCGCAACTGCGTTGCTATGAAGCGTGGCTTCGCCCACATGAAGGAGCCGGGTGTGCTTCGCTTCATAGAAGCCGTAGGCTTCTGCTTCGTGCTCGCTTGCGAGCACTTCATATTTGCGAAGCAAATGCTTCATTTTTCCCGCCGTCCTGTTTACTTTTTGCCGTTTTTATGGTATAATACAACTAATAGATAAACTTGAATTTGTAAGGATAGAAAGTATGATTGTTTTAATAACGGGAGCATCGCACACAGGCAAAACTGCACTTGCTCAAAAGTTGCTCGAAAAATATAAATACCCATATCTCTCAATCGACCACCTTAAAATGGGGTTG
>JAEIGA010011330.1_pt1 | contig 13541 bp, 8 predicted proteins | sample 9270691 | NCBI WGS metagenome assembly JAEIGA01 (sample SAMN17057246, study PRJNA624740) | gut metagenome | biome: biome; isolation source: fecal sample | host: Bos grunniens | place: China: Xizang | collected 2019
CGTCTCATGTCCTCGAGATCCTCGCCGAAGAGGGCGATGTTGAGGGTGAGATATGTCTTGACCCCGTACTGGGAGCAGATGCGCACGATCTCGTCAAGGTCGGTCATCTTGAAGTTGTTTGCGGAGTGTGATCTCATGTTCAGCTTCTCGACGCCGAAGTACACTGAATCAGCACCTCCCTGTATGGCTGCGTGCAGGCACTCGAAGTTACCCGCAGGAGCCATTATCTCTAGTCTTTTCTTTTCCATATTCATTATAAAGTCCCTAGCTCGGGATGACGGTTTTGCTATTTGGTTCTTCCGATTAATTTCTTTGCATAGTTCTCAAGCAGAGCTGCCTTCTCGGGAGCAAGTCCCAGCTGGGCAATATAGTCCATCGCTTGGGCATGGAGCCTTACGATCTCCTGCTTTGCTTCCTCTCCGACTTCCAGTGCTGCATAGATGTCCTTGACGGCAGCGATTTTGGCATCCTTCTGCTCTTCGGTCCCGATCGGCATCTCCATGGCTGCAAGCAGCTGCTCGCGTACTGCGTCCGATGCCTTTTCGAATGCTCTGGTAGTCAGCCAGTTCTTCTTGTTGTTGAGGATGTCGCCTCCGATGGCCTTTCCGAAGACCTTAGGGTCCGCGTATGTGTCCAGCCAGTCGTCTGCTACCTGGAATGCCAGTCCGAGGTCGTATCCGTATCTATACAGAAGCTCGCATGACTCTGCAGGTGCCTCTGCGATGATGCCTCCGAGCTTGGCCGCACATGCGATCAGTACCGCGGTCTTCAGACCGATCATCTTGAGGTAATCTTCCATGGATACGAAGTCCATTTCTTCGAAGTCCATGTCGTACTGCTGTCCCTCGCACACTTCTGCCGCTGTCTTTGAGAACAGTTCCAGTGCCTGAGGAAGCACATGTGCAGGAGCCTTGGCGATCATCTTGTAGCTCTCTATCGACATCACGTCGCCTGAAAGGATGGCTGTGTTCTCGTCCCACTTGCGGTACACCGTCGGCACTCCGCGGCGCACGTCAGCCTTGTCCATGATGTCGTCGTGAATCAGCGTGAAGCTGTGGAACACTTCGATCGCTGCGGCCGGAATAAGGATGTCATCGCTGAAACTGTCCTTGTACAATGAGTACGCGGTCAGGCACAGACGTGGACGGATCCTTTTTCCACCGATCTGGATCATGTATCTGAGCGGGTCATATAGTCCTGACGGCTCCGGTGTGAAGGTCAGGTTGTCGAACAGCTCCTTCAGAGCGCAATCGATATGGCTTTCCTGTATCATGATGCTTTAAAAACTATAACATGCAAAGATAGTTATTTTAAATGAAAATCTACCCGTGGCACCTAACTGTCTTAAAGTTAGAGTGTTATCTTATGTTTATCCGTTGAAAAAGAAGGGTAATGATGTGGTAAATGCCTGTGTGTTAGTTTGTTATGTGCCACGGGTGTTTTTTGCTTCGATTTTGCTATCTTTGCACCATGATTATAAATGGACAAGCGACAGTAGTAAAGCATACCGGCAGCCACTATCTGCTGGCACAGTTGCCGCAGTGGGATCTTTTCCCTGCTGTATTGAGAGGTAAGATCAGACTCAAGGGCAGCACTGCAACAAATCCGGTTGCAGTGGGTGACCATGTGACCTTCTCTGTGGATGTGCCTGAAGAGGCTTTTGTACAGGAGGGTGGAGTGCTGACCGATGACGGCAGGAGGGTGTCTATGGAATATCTCATCCTGGAGAATCCGGCAGCCATCACTGCAGTGCAGCCTCGAAAGAACTACATAATCCGCAAATCGACCAACCTTTCGCGTCAGTCCCATATCATAGCGGCAAACCTTGACCGCGCATTCATCATTGCAACCATTGATTATCCTGAGATCAAGCTTCCGTTCCTGGACCGTATCCTGGTGACATGTGAGGTGTACAATATTCCCGTGACCATAGTCCTTAACAAGGTGGATCTGTATCGCGAGTCCCATGCGGAGATGCTTGAGGCCTTCCATGAAATCTACGAGGGTGCAGGATATCCGGTGATTGAGGTTTCGGCGTTGACAGGCGAGGGAGTGGATACCCTCAGAGATGCCTGCAGAGGTCATGTGTCCCTGTTCTCGGGCGTTTCAGGTGTGGGAAAGTCATCGCTCATCAAGGCCTTGGACCCATCTCTCGATCCAAGGGTCGGAGAGATTTCCGATGTGCACCTGCAGGGTAAGCACACGACCACATTCTATGAGATGTATGCCCTTACAGAGAACGAGAGAGAGGAGTCTGTAGGCTTCATCGTCGACACGCCGGGTCTTCGCGGATTCGGTCTTGTGGATCTGAAGAAGGAAGAGATCGCACTCTATTTCCCTGAAATGCTCAAGGTGTCGGAGAACTGCAGGTTCGCCCCATGTACCCATACCCATGAGCCTGGCTGTGCCGTTAAGGAGGCTGTTGAGGCGGGGGAGATCAGCTATGACCGCTATTCGTCATACCTTGGCATGCTGGACGAAGAGGGCAAGTACAGGTAATGAAAGCAATCAACAAAGACATACTCAAACTGGCCATCCCTAGCATTCTTGCCAATATCACCGTGCCACTAGTGGGTATGGTGGACATTGCCGTTGCCGGACATCTTGATGAATCCGCGGCAATGATGATCGGCGGCATCGCCATAGGCTCCATGCTGTTTGACCTGCTGTACTGGAACTTCGGTTTCCTTCGTGTAGGTACTGGTGGACTGGCGGCTCAGGCATACGGCCGTGGCGACCGCAAGGAATGCGCATGCATTCTTGCGCGCGCCCTTGGCATAGCCCTGGCATGTGCATTGGTGCTGATTGCAATCCAATGGATATTCGTCAAATTGGCCTTTCTTGTGGTGGATTCCAGTCCGGAAGTCCGTGAACTGGCATCCCAATATTTCTTCATACGCATATGGGCGGCTCCGGCAACCCTTGGTCTGATGGCTCTCAAAGGCTGGTTCATAGGTATGCAGGACAGCGTCAGTCCTATGGCTACTGACATGACAGTCAACGGTATGAATATCCTTATGAGCATACTCCTGGCCCTCGGCTTCACTGTCGGTGGACTGCATTATGAGGGCATGGGCTTCAAGGGAGTGGCCATGGGAACTGTCGTGGCGCAGTATTCGGGTCTTCTTGTGGCCTTGTCGCTTCTTTTGTGGAAATATAAAAGGAATACATTGTCGGAGATCTCGTGGCCGGAACTTCGTGGCCTGTTCAAAGGAGATCAGACCCGCAGATTCTTCGTCATGAACGCTGATCTTTATGTCCGTTCGCTTTGCTTCATCGCCATATATATCGGCTTCACGGTTATATCGGCACGTTACGGAGATGTGCTCCTGGCAGTCAGTTCGATCCTCATGAAACTGCTGATGATATTCTCATATTTTACAGACGGATTTGCGTATGCTGGTGAGGCTTTGACGGGAAGGTATATCGGCGCAAAGGATGGTCTCATGGTTCGTCAGACTGTCAGATGGACTTTCGTGTGGAGTATGTCCATTGCATTGATATTCATGGGTATATATTATTTTGCAGGTGTGCCGATGCTTAAGATGATGACCTCGGATGCAGTTGTTGTCGATGCTGCCGTCGGATATCTTCCATGGCTGCTGCTCATGCCGGTGGTCGGTTGTGCTGCATTCACATGGGATGGTATATATATCGGTGCTACAGCTTCAAGGCAGATGCGAAATTCAATGTTGTGGGCGACGGTGTTCTTCGCGGCGGTATGGGCTGTCGGCGTCCTCGTTCTACGGACTGTAGCTCCGGCATCTCCATCGTACGGCCGCATAGCCATGCACATCCTCATGGGCGCCTACTTCGCCCACCTCCTCGCCCGCACAGTATATCTGACCCTTACCTGGCGTTCAATCCGTTGATGCATAAAGAGTTATGTGGTCCGCGTGCTCCCTTTTGGTGGCACGCGGTTTCTGCAACTTGCTGATACTGATGGATTTGTCCGCCAGGGGTTTTCTTGTTTTGTTTAGTCGCAGATGTTTTGTAACTTTGTATGATTTTGGCAGTCGGTATGAGTCTGTTTTCATTCTATAGGATAAGCAAGCCCTCGGCGGAGAAGGTTCCGCAGGAGAAAGTGGCCCAGACATATAAGTCTCTCAGGAATAAGACATTCTGGGGGGCTACGATAGCATACAGTCTGTATTATATATGCAGAATGAGTGTCAGCATCTTCAAGCAGCCACTTATTGACGGGGATGTCCTGACGGCGGGACAGCTGGGACTCATCGGCTCTTCATTCATGTTCGTCTATGCCATCGGCAAATTCCTGAACGGCTTCATCGCCGACTACTGCAACATCCGCCGCTTCATGGCGACCGGTCTTTTCGTCTCTGCCATTGTGAACTTCCTCATGGCGGCCTTGGGAATATTCCAGAACATGATCCCTTCGGTGCTCATATTCATACTGTTTGCCATCCTTTGGGGAATGAACGGACTTTCGCAGTCTATGGGTTCCGCACCTGGAGTCATCAGTCTTTCAAGATGGTTTCCTCTTTCGAAAAGAGGTTCATACTATAGCCTTTTCAGTACAAGCCCAGACATAGGAAAATTCTTTTCCTATATTATCCTCGGATGGATCTGTGGAGTTGCCGGATGGCAGTTCGGCTTCCTTGCTGCGTCCGCAGCAGGACTTGTCGGAGCCGGCATCATCCTTCTGATGGTGTCTGACACTCCTGAAAGCAAGGGACTTCCGTCTGTACAGGAACTATCTGGCGAAACTCTTACAAAAGTGGACAAGAAGCCGACAAAGGAACTTCAGAAGTTTGTACTTAAACATCCCGGTGTATGGGTCATCGCTCTTTCCAGCGCCTTTCTATATATTACAAAGAATGCTGTGGACGGCTGGGGAGTGCTCTTCCTCCAGGAGGCGAGAGGCTTCAGCATGAGCGAGGCGACAAGGATTCTTGCGTATTCGGTCGGATTCAGCATCGCCGGTACGGTGTCGGCCGGATGGCTCTCTGACAGGATCTTCAAGGGAGACCGCATAAAGCCGGCTTTGATCTCCGGAATGATGTGCGCGATTTCACTCGCTCTCTTCCTGTTCATCGGAGGAAGCTATGTCATGAATATTGTATATGTCTCGATGTTCAGCTTCTCGATGGGTGTGCTGTATTGCGTGGTGGCAGGACTGATGGCCGTGGACATAGTTCCACGAAAGGCTACAGGAGCGGCATTGGGAATCGTGGGAATCTCGAGTTATGTGGCTGCGGGACTGCAGGATATAACAAGCGGATACCTTATTCAGTACAATACGACGGAGATAGTGAATGCGGCAGGAGAGATAAACAAGGTGTATGATTTCGGACCGGTTTCATGGTTTTGGGTGGTGGCAGCGGTGATATCGTTCCTCCTTCCGGTGCTTAACTGGAACAAGCTTCGCACCCGCACCTTGCATGAATAGCGGTGCCTGCACTACATAAAATAGAATGATAGAATAGAACAACATAAAATAAAACAAATAACATTAACAGTATGAAACTCAACATCAGCATCGAATACAGGACGAACTGGGGCGAAGAGATCGTCCTATGTCTTGGAGGAAAGCGTTATCCTCTGACATACAGTGCAGAGGGCCTTTGGGAGGGCGAGATCACTCGCGTAAACCTCTCGAAGACAGCCGAGTACTCATATGAAGTTATCCGTGACGGCCAGACTATCCGCAAAGAATGGAAAAAACATGTTTTCCCATTCCCATTCCCAGAGGGCATCGAACCAAAGGAACTTACAGTATATGACAGATGGATCGATCGTCCGGCAGATTCTCCATTCTATTCTTCAGCTTTCACTGACGCAATCTTCGGCAGGCCTGTAGAGAAGGCAAAGAAGGCACCTAAGGGTGCCAATGCCATCATCCAGGTAGCGGCTCCGACACTTCGCCCGAACGAGGTGCTTGCCCTCGCCGGCAGCGGAAAGGCTCTCAAGGACTGGACTAAGGTTGTTCCATTCGATGGTTCGAACTACCCATACTGGACTCTCGCGCTCAATGTAACTGAGCCGTTTGCATACAAGCTCCTCATCGTAGACAAGACTACTCTTGCTCCGATCGCATGGGAGGACAGCGACAACAGATGGTTCGCGACGCTTCCTCAGGATGATGAGCTTGTAGTTGAGGCAGATCTCCAGGTTCGCTTCAGCGGCCGTGACTGGAAGGGTGCCGGTACTGCCATCCCAGTGTTCTCGCTCCGCACAGAGGATGACTTCGGCGTGGGTGAGTTCTATGATCTCAAGAAGATGGTCGACTGGGCTGCAGCGACAGGTCAGAGCATCCTCCAGCTTCTCCCTATCAATGATACCACAATGCTCCACACATGGGAGGATTCGTATCCATACAACCCTAACTCTACATTCGCTCTTCACCCACAGTTCCTGCATCTTCCTGCAGCGGGTGTGAAGGTGGATGATGAGTACAAGGCGCTCCAGGCAGAACTCAACGCTCTCGAGCAGATCGACTACGAGCGCGTGAACAACGCTAAGCTCGAGCTTCTCCACAAGGCGTTCGACAAGACATTCAAGAAGCTGTCTGCAACAAAAGCTTACCAGACTTTTGTCGACAAAAACGCGCACTGGCTTATCCCTTACGCGGCATTCTGCGTGCTCCGCGACATCAACGGAACACCTGATTTCTCACAGTGGAAGGGTTATGCAAAATACAGCAAGAAGAAGGTGGCGGCATTCTGTGATGAGCACAAGGCAGAGATCGATTTCTGGTGCTTCGTGCAGTATCATCTTGACCTTCAGCTCTCTGAGGTGTGCAAGTATGCTCACTCAAAGGGCGTGATCTTCAAGGGTGACCTTCCTATCGGTATCAGCCGCACCAGCGTGGATGCATGGCTCTACCCGGAGCTCTTCCACATGAACTCACAGGCGGGAGCACCACCTGATGCATTCTCTGCAGACGGACAGAACTGGGGCTTCCCTACATATAACTGGGAGAAGATGGCTGAGGACGATTACGCATGGTGGAAGTCTCGTCTTGCGAAGATGTCCGAGTACTTCGATGCATTCCGTATCGACCATATCCTGGGCTTCTTCCGCATCTGGGAGATTCCGCTTTGGACAAAGAGCGGTCTGAACGGCTACTTCAACCCGGCGCTTCCATTCCCTGCACACGAGCTTGCATCTCAGGGCTTTGACGTGAACAACTTCGACCTCTTCATGGAGGATCCTCGCAAGAGCGGTCACTATCATCCTAAGATCGGAGCGAAGGCAACAGCAGGATATATGTATCTCGACGCATATCGCAAGGCTGCCTTCGACCGTCTCTACGATGACTTCTTCTATCGTCGTAACAATGAGTTCTGGAAAGAGAAGGCTATGCAGAAACTCCCTGCGCTTCTTGACTCTACAGGAATGCTCGCATGCGGTGAGGACCTCGGAATGATTCCGGCGACAGTGCCGCAGGTTATGTCTGATCTCAGGATCCTTTCACTCGAAATCCAGCGTATGCCTAAGTCAGTAGAGGAGACATTCGCGCATCCTGCCAACTACCCATATCTTTCAGTATGTACCACTTCGACACATGACATGAATCCGGTACGTGCATGGTGGGAGGAAGACCGTGAGGTGACACAGCAGTTCTGGCAGATGATTCTCGGCAACAACTCAGAGGCGCCGTTCTTCTGCGAGCCATGGATCTGCCGTCAGATTCTCGATCAGCATCTCTGGTCTCCTGCAATGCTTACAGTGCTTCCGCTCCAGGATTGGCTTTCAATGGACGGCGAGCTCCGTCGCAGCAATCCAAATGAGGAGCGTATCAATGTCCCTGCAAACTCACGCCACTACTGGCGCTACAGAATGCACCTGACAGTCGAGCAGCTTGCAGCAGCCAAGGAGTTCAACGAAACTCTCGCCAACATGATCGCCGCTAGCGGCCGTCGCTAGGTCTGGCGCTTAACTATCTGGTATTCAATATATTATAAAAACCGCGTGCTGCCAAAAGGGAGCACGCGGTTTTTGTAAGTGTCTGATGTGCAGCGGGTTGAGTGCCAAGCTATTTCTCCAACCAATCCATGAAGTCATCGACGCGGGAGCGACTGACCGTCATTTCGAATGATGATGCCGGGTCGGCTGTGATGCGGAGACGTCCGCCTGCCTGCTTGAGAATGCTTTTGATGGACTTCATCGCCATGATGCAACTGCGGGAGATCCTGAAGAAGTGCTCTGGGTCAAGCTCTTCGCTCATGACATCCAATGATGAGTCAATGATGTATTTATGGCCATCGACGGTCACCAGGTAGTTGTTCTTCTCCTCGGAATATATATAGGCGATCTCTGTGGTCTTCAGAGGGATGATCCTGTCGTTGAACCTGATGATGTATCTTTCCTTGTACTCCTTCTTAGGTTCCGCGGCACCGAAGCTTCCTATGGCTTTCATCAGCGCATCCACATCGATCTTGCTTTCCCTTGTCCTGCACCTTGCCACCGCCCTTTCCAATGCGTCATGGTCCACAGGCTTGAGCAGATAGTCCACGCTTCCGGCCTCGAAAGCCTTAAGTGCATAACTGTCATATGCAGTGGTCATGATCACCCTGGCCTTCACTTCCGTCTGTCGGAAAATCTCGAAGCAGACTCCGTCCGACAGCTCCACATCCATGAAGATCACGTCGACGTTGTTCTCAGGGGACTTCAGGTAGTCCACGGTGCTCTTTACAGAAGTCGTTGTGGCTACGACCGTCATGTCAGGGAAATGCTGTGCCAAGACTCGGATCAGACTCTTCTGTGCCATGATCTCATCTTCAACGATCAGTACTTTCATCGCAATTATAATAAAGGTAAGGTTACACTATAAATTTCATTCTCTTCTTTGACCTCGATCTCCTTTCCGGAAAGGTCGAAATACAGTTTGGTCAGGTATTTATGTCCCACTCCTGCAGACTGGGCCTTTGTTACCTTAGGTATCATCACATTGCTCACGCAGATGCTGTCCTCTGTCGATACAATGTTGATCTTCAACGGCTTATCAGGTGTCACCGCGTTGTGCTTGGTCGCATTTTCGATCAGCAGCTGAAGCGAACATGGAAGCATATATCTTGCCATGTGCTCATCCTTCACATCGATCTCCACCTCGAAGCCTTCAGGGAAGCGCACCTTGAGCAGGTCAATGTATAACTGTACAAACACCAGTTCGTCCCTCACCTGCACGAGGTCATCATCCTCACTCTTGAGCATATACCTGTATATGCCGGCAAGTTTATGTATATATGTGCTGGCCTGCTCTGTCTTTTCCTCGCATACGAGGCAGTCCAGGATATTGAGGCAGTTGAACAGGAAGTGCGGATCCACCTGACGCTTCAGCTTGAGGTAGCGGTATTGCGCCATATGGGCCATCTCTTTCTGCTTCTGCATCTCCTGGCGTGATGTGAGGGCATAGTTCACTATGTATACAATGCAGTATATCGTTACCTGTGTCAGGAAGGAGACTATGAACAGAAGCGAGCCGTCACTGCCCTCCGGAAGTTTCATTCCAAGCGGGGATCCTAGCTTTATGATCAGGATTTCGATGAAGGTCGCTGCAAATGTGAATCCTATGGATACGATGTGTCTCTGCCACTTGGCGAGTTTCTTGGGCGTTTTCCCGAAATATCTGATGTACAGTATGTTGAGGCATGTCAGCAGGATGATTCCGACGCTGTTGGACAGGACTTTGCCTAAAGTGCTCAGCACGACGTCAGTGTCAAAGGACTCACGGGCGAAGATGGTGACTATGAGCAACCTTATGATGAATACGCCGCTTGCAGCCAGAAGGATCCATCGCATGTATGAACTTGAAAGGGCATTCTCTTCAGACCGGTTCTGACTGAAGATTCCCGCTATTGCAACGATGCTCCATCCGAGCACCTCAGTGGTCACCGCTGTGGATAGTGCGTGGATCAGCAGCGGGGAGGTGAATATGTATTGAAGGATATTCGCTCCCACTGTACCCATCAGATATCCGATGACGTTTCCCGCAATGATAAGGGCTGCTGTGAATTCGATGCTTACCTGCTTCTTGTAACAGATGGCCAGCAACATGGCCATTGTGAGTATGGTAAGGAAGAGCTCGTCTCCCACGCCGGCAAGTCGGCAGGCAAGGGCCACGCCTGCGTGAAGCAGCGCGAAGCCATGGATGATCATAGGCGGCTTTATGTTTTTCAAAAAAGGCATATTCTTACAATCTAATAGACCCAAAATTATAAAATTTGCCACTATTTTCCAATTATTGCCTGTATTTCATCTCGGAAAAACGTCCGTTCATCTGCTTCTTCGCTCATTTCATCACAAGGTCGCTTGAGTGTAATATATATTATAGTTATATTAGCAGACTTTTACACTACTTAGAAACAGTAACCAAAAACACCATAAAATGCAAAAATCACAACTTACATTCTGGCAGATGTGGAACATCAGCTTCGGATTCTTCGGAGTCCAGATCGCTTATTCGCTTCAGAGCGCAAACATCAGCCGTATTTTTGCGACACTCGGTGCAGATCCGCACGACCTAAGCTTCTTCTGGATTCTCCCTCCTCTTATGGGACTTCTCGTTCAGCCGCTCGTGGGAAAGTACAGTGACAAGACATGGACCCGTCTTGGCCGTCGCATCCCTTATCTTTTCCTTGGATCGATCATCGCCATCCTCGTGATGTGCATGCTTCCGAACGCAGGTAATTTCGGTCTTGCGGTAAGCGGAGCGATGACCTTCGGACTTATCTCCCTCATGTTCCTCGATACTTCGATCAACGTTGCGATGCAGCCGTTCAAGATGCTCGTGGGTGACATGGTTGGCGAGAACCAGAAGACTCAGGCATACTCTATCCAGAGTTTCCTCTGTAACGCAGGTAGCCTTGTGGGATATCTCTTCCCGATCATGTTCGCTTTCTTCGGAATCGCTAACGTGGCTCCAGAGGGACAGGTTCCTGACACAGTGAAATATGCTTTCTACATCGGAGCGGCCATCCTCATCCTTTGCGTACTCTTTACTACATTCAAGGTTAAGGAGATGCCTCCAAAGGAGTATGCCGAGTTCCATGGCATAGATCAGAGCAAGAAGGAGGAAAAGGCTCCAAGCATGCTCAAGCTTCTCGTGAACGCCCCTAAGGCTTTCTGGACTGTGGGTCTTGTACAGTTCTTCTGTTGGGCAGCTTTCCTCTACATGTGGACATATACCAACGGTGCGATTGCTGAGACCTGCTGGGGCACTACCGACGTGGCTTCTGAGGGATATCAGCAGGCGGGTAACTGGGTAGGCGTGCTCTTCGCAGTTCAGGCTGTCGGCTCAATGCTCTGGGCTCTCGTCATCCCTAAGTTCAAGAATGTGAAGACTGCATATGTTGTCAGCCTCCTCATCGGTGCTGTCGGCTTCGCGTCTGTGTTCTTCGTGCATGATCAGTATGCACTCCTGGCTTCATTCGCTCTCGTAGGAGCTGCCTGGGCTGCAATGCTTGCACTTCCGTTCACCATCCTTACCAACTCGCTCTCAGGAGAGCACATCGGAACATATCTCGGCCTGTTCAACGGCACAATCTGCCTTCCGCAGATCGCAGCCGCGGCATGTGGCGGTCTCGTCCTGAAGATGGTAGGTGGCGCTCAGGTGAGCATGTTCCTTGTCGCCGGAATCCTTCTGGTTCTCGGAGCGGTTTCAGTACGCTTTGTAAAGAGCGGCAAATAGACTTGATTGACAAACTCAATATAAGTTCAACCATAAAACAATCTACTAACCAAACAAAATTCTTATGAACAGAATCAAGACACTATGCGCATCATTCGTGCTTTTCTGCATGATGGGTGTGTCTGTATTCGCCCAGGGCGGATACGAGGTGAAGGGTGTAGTTGTTGACGCAATCGGTCCTGTCATCGGTGCTACAGTCATCGAGCAGGGTACCGCTAACGGTACTTCGACCGGTTTGGACGGCGACTATGTCCTTACTGTTTCTAGTGCAAATGCCGTTGTAGAGATCAGCTGCATCGGTTATGCAACACAGACATTCGTGGCTTCACAGCTTCCGCAGACCGTGACTCTCTCTGAGGATACTACATTCCTCGATGAGGTCGTAGTCATCGGTTACGGTTCAGTAAAGAAGGAAGACATGACAGGTTCGGTGACAGCCATCAAGACCGAGGAACTCAACCGCGGTGCAATGGTTTCTACACAGGACATGCTCAAGGGTAAGGTTCCAGGCCTCCTCATCACTCCTGGTGACGGTGGTCCAGGTTCAGGATCTACAATCCGTATCCGTGGTGCCGCTTCCCTCAATGCTTCCAACGACCCGCTCATCGTAATCGACGGCGTTCCAATCGCTCGCGAGGGTGGTTTCGGTATGTCTAACCCTCTCGATATGATCAACCCTAACGACATCGAGTCATTCACTGTCCTCAAGGACGCGTCTTCAGCAGCGATCTACGGTTCACGTGCATCAAACGGTGTCATCCTCATCACAACCAAGAAGGGTAAGACTGCAAGACCTCAGATCTCATACAGCGGTAGCATGAGCGTTCAGACAAACTCACGCCAGCTCCAGGTTATGGACCCTACTGAGTTCCGCAGCTTCATCAAGGATACATACGGAATCTATTGGGAGAACGGTCAGATCATGGGTGACACTTCAACTCCAACAGGCAAGGCAATCGCATCGCGCCTCAGCGAGAAGACAAACGTCAACTACCAGGACATCATCTTCCAGGCAGCCATCACTCATGACCACAACGTAAGTGTTGCAGGTAATGTGAATGACCGCATGCCTTACCGCGCATCTATCGGCTACACAGACCAGATGGGTACACTCGTAGGTTCTACTTATGACAAGGGAACCCTCGACTTCAGCCTTGCTCCAAACTTCTTTGACAAGCACCTCACTCTTAACCTCAATGCTAAGGGTGTATATACTTACTCAAACTACGCTGACAGCGGTGTTGTAGGTAACGCAGCTTTCTTCAACCCTACTCAGGATCCATATTTCCGTGATGAGAACGGTGATATCGACTACACTACTACAAACGGTTACTTCAACTACGGTACCGGTCGTGGTGAGAACTTCGCACCTAACACTCTCCTCGGTGTCGGTCCTATGTCACAGCTTTATGACCGCATCAGCTACGGTACTTCACGCCGTTTCATCGGTAGCGCAGGTATCGACTATAAGGTACATGGTCTTGAGTCACTCCGTTTCAACGTGACTGCATCAACAGATATCTCTGACTACAACAACAAGAATGGTTCAGTTGTAGGTTCATACCAGGCTTGGGCAGATACTGAGAACCGTGGTATCGGTCAGTACTCTAAGGAGTGGCAGCTCCGTCGCAGCTCGGCTCTCGAGGCTTACGCTAACTACAACGAGACTTGGGGCATCCACAACCTCGACGTAATGGCAGGTTACTCTTGGCAGCACTTCTACAGTGCAAACCGCAGCGTTTCTTACTTCAACGAGACACACGAGATCAAGCTCAACTCAGGTGAAACTGCTGAGACTCGTTATCCGAAGTGGCAGTGGGAGAGCTACCTCGTATCATTCTACGGACGTATCAACTACTCTATCGCTTCTAAGTACCTCTTCACAGCA
>JAEIGA010011331.1_pt1 | contig 13539 bp, 17 predicted proteins | sample 9270691 | NCBI WGS metagenome assembly JAEIGA01 (sample SAMN17057246, study PRJNA624740) | gut metagenome | biome: biome; isolation source: fecal sample | host: Bos grunniens | place: China: Xizang | collected 2019
CTCCTAAAACTGAAAGTGTTGAGGATAATCCTAATGCATTGGATGCACAAGATGAATTCTTTGATTTTGAATCTAAAAAAGTTGCTAAAGATACAGAACTTGTCACAATGTTGGTATTTGATGAAGTTGGCCCCATAGTTGGTGTTGATGAGAAAGTTTATGGTCCGTTCAGGCCTCAAGATTTAGTGACTTTGCCTCTGGTAAATGCGAAAGTATTTTTCAAAAATAGAAAAGGCCGTCAAGTTAAAATTTAACTTATTTTCCATTACATTTAAATAACTTGATTTATAGATATACTAATCGTATCTATTTGTGATAATAAAAAATTATATTTTATATAATTTGGATTTTTGCTACATGTAGACTTGATGCGTTACAAGGTAGTTTGAATCTCTACGTTTTTTGTGATATAAATTGAGTTTAGATAAATTCATGGATAGATTTACAATGATTTATTAATTACGGTGAAAAAATGAAGATTCCAAAAGAAAAAAGAACATACTGTCCTCACTGTAAAAGACACACTATGCACGAAGTTCACACTTCTAAAAAAAGGAAAGCTAGTGAATTAACCTGGGGACAAAGACAATTCAGACGTGTAACTGCTGGTTATAGAGGTTACCCAAGACCTTTACCTGCTGGAAACAAACCAGTTAAAAAATTAGATTTAAGACTTAAATGCAAAGAATGTGGCAAATCTCACATTAAACAATCTTTCAGAACAGGAAAACCTGAATTTGTAGCAAAATAGGTGATTAACATGGTTAGTAAAGGTAGAGGAAACTTTTTAAAAGTTAAATGTTTAGATTGTGACAATGAACAGGTAATATTTGACCGTGCAGCTTCTGACGTTAAATGTATTATCTGTGGTAAAACTCTTGTCAAATCTCGTGGTGCTAAAGCAAAAATCACCGCACACATTGAAAAAGTTTTAAACTAGATTCTCTAGTTTTTAACTTATTATTTGCTATTTTTTATAATTTTTTTTATTGATGTTGGTGAGAATATGGTAAGAAAAAGTCAAGAATGGCCTGATGAAGGAGAACTTATTGTCGGTACCGTTTATAAAGTTCTTAATTATGGGGCATTTGCTAAATTAGAAGAATATCAGGGCAAAGAAGCTTTTATTCATATTTCTGAAGTATCTTCTGGTTGGGTAAAAAATATCAGGGATCACGTAAGAGAAAATCAAAAGATTGTTTGTCGTGTTCTCCGTGTAAACCCTAAAAAGGGGCATGTTGATGCTTCTTTAAAAAGAATCCGTGAAGATCAGAGAACTAAAAAAATCCAACATTGGAAAATAGAACAAAAAGCTGAAAAATTCTTAGAATTGGCTGCAAAGTCTTTAGATAAAAGTTTAGATGATGCTTATGATGAAGTAGGATATGACCTTATGGACATCTTTGGTGATGTTTATGGTGCTTTTGAAACTGCTTCTGAAGAAGGTGCAGAATCTCTTATTGAAGAAGAAATCCCTGAAGATTGGGCTGAAGCTATAACTGAAGTAGCTAAGAAAAATATTACTCCTCCTGAAGTTCACATCAGCGGTTATGTGGATATTGAAACATTTGTGCCAAATGGTGTTGAAATCATTATTGCTGCTCTTAAAGAGGCTGAAGATAATGGCGATGATGAGGAAGAGATTAAAGTCCAATGTGTTGGTGCACCTAGATACAGAATCACTGTAAAATCTACTGATTATATCTTAGCTGAAAAAGCTCTTAAAGCAGCAGCAGACAGATGTATTGCAGTTGTTGAAGAATCTGGTGGTAATGGTTCTTTTCTAAGAGAGTTAGATAATTAGATTCTTATGAATATGAAAATGAATAAATGTCCTGAATGCGGAATTTATACTTTAAAGGAATCCTGCCCTAAATGTGGCGGGAAACTTAAAGTTATTTATCCTCCTAAATTTTCTATTGAGGATAAATATGGAAAATATCGTCGCATATTAAAAAAGGAATCCATGAAGGAGTAATCACATTGAATGCTGCTGAAATAAATGTTTTAGAAGAAATCGAATTAGAAAATCCTATTTTCATTGAAGCATTGCCTGGCCTTGGACATGTGGGTAAACTCGCTGCTGATCATATGATTGATGAATTGGGAGCAACTAAATTCGCTGAAATTTATTCTCCAACTTTTCCTCCTCAAGTTCTTATAAAAGAGGATGGAATAATTGAAAACATGTTTAATGAGTTATATTATTTGAAAAATGTTGGGGAAGATAATTTAGATTTAATTATTCTCGTTGGTAATACTCAAGCATTATCCCCAGAAGGACAATACTTAGTTTGCAAAGACATTTTGGATTTTGTTAAAGGTTATAACATAGATAGAATTTACACTCTTGGTGGAATGGCTATCCCACAACCTGTTGAAAATCCTAAAGTTTATGGTGCGGCTACTAATGAAGCTAATATTGAATTATTAAAAGAAGCTGAAATTGAAATTAGATCTAATGATGGTGGAATTGTTGGCGCTTCTGGTTTATTTTTAGGTTTGGCCGTACGTCAAGGAATTCAAGGGACTTGTCTTATGGGTGAAACTCCTGGATATTTCATTGACGCTGAATCTGCTGAAGCTATTTTGAAAAAATTATCATTATTGCTCAACTTTGAGATTAATGTTGATAAATTAGACGAAAGAGCTGAAGAAACTAGGCAAATGATTGCTAAAGCTCAACAAATGGAACAAGATTTGATTAATAGAGCTAATGCGGGAAATGCTGATGATTTAAGATATATTGGATGAGTCCAATATATTATTATTACTTTTTTTATGAACATTATAGTAGTGCCTGATGCATCCATGATTGTCATTCCATTGATTGAAAAAAATGGACATACTTATTTATCCCCATCCAATTTTTCTAAATATGATAACATGGATATTTGTGAAGGTAATTTAACTTTTGATAATTTAATATCTAAATATTATTCAAGTGAATTGCCGTCTGGTGTAAAATCCAGGCTATTTTTGTTTTCTAAAGTTGTAGAAAAAGCCGATGCGGCCATTATTATAGGAAAAAGACCAAGAAATCGTGAAAAAATGTACGATTCATTAAATGACTTAATATTATTTGGAGGAAATGCCTGTAATAATGCTCGTAGTTTGGAGATAAAAATAATTCACGATTTGAAAATGCCTACTTTAAAACTTGCTTATCCAACTAATCAAACTCAATTAATCGAATTAATTGATAAAACAAATTATTTTTTAAAAAATTTAGAGAATATTGATGGAATTGTCAATGAAGACAACTTAACAATAGATTTTCATCCAAAACGAGAAAAATGCCCTATTTCTGATGTAAAAAACTCATTAGATAGTTTAATATAATTATTAAATCTAACAATTATATATGTTAGTCAATGCTGATTTTCATGTTCACAGTTGTTTTTCAATGGCTTCATCAAAAGACATGCTAATAAAAAATATGGCTCCAAAATCTAAATTAAAAGGATTGCAGCTTTTAGGAACTGGTGATGCATTCCATCCGAAATGGTTGAAAATCATTGAAGAGACCACCAATTATTCGGGTGATGGAATTTATTCATTTGATGATATCGATTTTGTTTTAACAACTGAAGTTGAGGCAAAACATAGAATCCATCATTTAATTGTTATTCCAGACATTGATATTGCCCATGAATTATCAGACAGGCTTCCATCCAAAAATAAAGAAATCGATGGAAGACCAAAAACGAATTTAAATGGTGCTGAACTTTATGATTTGGTTAAGCAATATGATTGCTTGATTGGTCCTGCCCATGCATTCACTCCCTGGACAGGAATGTATAAATCCTATGACAGCATTTATGATTGCTATGAAAAAAAGCCGGATTTTGTAGAATTGGGTTTGTCTGCCGATACTTTCATGGCAGATACCATTAGTGAACTTAAGGATTTTCCGTTTTTGACTAATTCTGATGCGCATTCTCCATGGCCACATAGGTTGGGTAGGGAATTCAATCAAATTGAACTAAATGATATTTCCTATTCTTCCATAAAACATGCGATTAAACATAAGGATATTAAAGCAAATTATGGTTTGATACCTAACCTTGGAAAATATCACATGACTGCATGTACGAAATGCTATAGTCTAATCGATCCAATAATTGCAAAGGATAATAAAATGAAATGCAGTTGCGGGGGAAGAATTAAGAAGGGTGTTGATTTTAGAATTTCTGAAATTGCAGACTTTAAAGAACCTAAACATCCTAAATTCAGGCCAAAATATGTTCATTTAATGCCATTGGCTGAATTGATAGCAACTGTTTATGATAAAGGTATTACAACAAAGACTGTTCAGTCAAAATGGGAAAAATTGATTGAAAATTTTGGAACGGAAATAGATGTTTTAATCAATATTCCATTAAAAGACATTGAAAAGATTGATTCAAATATCTCTTATGCCATCGAATCATTTAGAAATAACTCAATTGATGTTGTCCCAGGTGGAGGGGGCAAATATGGTGAAATTTCTTTTGATTATAATGTGGCGGAGAAAAAATCAGAAAAAATCGTTACTTTGGATAATTTTTGAAAAAACGGACTTGGAGGGATTTGAACCCTCGATCTTAAGATTAGGAGTCTTACGCCCTTCCAGACTAGGCTACAAGCCCATAAATATTAAATTGTTTCATAGATTTTTTTTTAAAAAAAGAATGTATAAGAGCGGACCCGCCGGGATTTGAACCCGGGGTCTTCGGATTAGAAGTCCGACGCCCTATCCAGCTAGGCTACGGGCCCTTATATACAACAATAATAAATATATTTTTTTTATTATTTATATTTATCTATTAATAATATAAAATAAAAAAAGTTTAGAGGATTTTATCCTCTACCTGTTTGACCAGTTGCATCATTAACACTTATGGTGTCAACATTATTACCATATTCATCGTAGATAATAAAGTACCAGTATCCTCCAGAATATGAACCACTGCCGGCATAACAACCAGGCATGTCAACAGCACTATTTGCAATACTTTGAGCTTCTGAATAGCTTAAACGAGTGCCACTTCCTGAACCGGATCCACTTCCGCTTCCACTTCCTGAACCGGATCCACTTCCTGAACCGGATCCGCTTCCAGAACTAGTTCCAGTACCAGATCCTGAACCAGATGAGTATGAGCTTCCTGACCCAGAACTTCCGGAAGTATCAGATACTGACAAACCTGTACCATTACTTGAATTGGTACCGTTTCCAATTCCATGACCAGCATTATTATCCTTTGATGACATACTTGATAAATCAGAAAATATTGGATTATCACTATTAGTAATACCATATGCCGCAACAGCTGCAGCAACACATAACACGATAATAATGGAGATGATTATGTTTGCTTTATCCAATTTTTTTCCTCCTATATAATTTAATATTAAAGATAATAATTAATTTTAGTATGTTATATAATATATATATTTCTATATGCATTTTTATAGTATTATATATATAAGGTTTAAGAACAAATGTATTAATGTTAGTTTCTAATTTCTATAATGAGGTGACATATTTGAAAGATAGAGTAGTTATATCCCCAACAACTCGTCAAGAAGGCCATGCCGAACTCGTCATGGAAGTTGATGATGAAGGGATAGTTACAAAAGGTATGTATTTTAGTATAACTCCTGTAAGGGGTTTAGAAAAGATGGTTCTTAACAAAGCACCTGAAACCGCTCCTGTTTTATGTCAAAGAATCTGTGGAGTATGTCCAATTCCACACACTTTAGCATCCGCAGAAGCTATGGACATGGCATTAGGAATTGAAATTCCTAAAGCAGCTAAATTGTTAAGAAAAGCTGTTGCAGCAGCACACGGTATTAACAGTGCAGCAATTCACCACTTCTTAGTTGCACCTGACGTTGTCCCTGAAGACAAATTCGTAGATGCAGTTAACAGTGTAAGTGAAGTCAGAAAAAATGTTCAATATGTTGTTGAAATGATTGCTGGTGAAGGTATCCACCCATCTGATATAAGAGTTGGTGGTATGGCAAGAAACATCACACCATTCACTAAAGAAAGATTAATCGAAAGAATGACTGCATTAAAACCAAAACTTGAAGAACACGTCGAATTTATTAAAAACTGTGTGCTTGAAGCTGGTTTACCTAATGATTTAGGTGTTGTTAACCAACCGTTAATGGCAATGGATGCAACTTATGGTACCAACGATTTCGATATGGACAAATTCTCAGAAGTATTGCCTGAAGCATGGTATGATGATCCAGAAATAGGTAAAAGAGGATGTTCAGTAATTCCATTATGGGAAGGTAATAATGTTGAAACTGGTCCAAGAGCAAGAATGGAAAAATTCTCCGGATTTAAAGATAAGGGTGTAGTTGCACAACATGTTGCTCGTGCTGACGAAATGTTGAAAAACTACGATGCTTGTATGGAAGCATTAGATGCTATTGATCCTGCAGCACCTGCAAATGTATCTTACGATAAGAGGGGAACTGGTGAACTTGGATTTGGTGTCATTGAAGGTCCTAGAGGAACTGATGTGCATATGGCAAAAGTTGTCGAAGGAAAAACCCAATTCTATTCTGCAATTGTGCCAACTACATGGAACATTCCAACTATGGGTCCTGCAACCGAAGGATTCCACCACGAATTAGGTCCTCATGTAATTAGGGCATATGACCCATGTTTATCATGTGCTACTCACGTGATGGTAGTTGACGACGAAGATAAATCCATTCTCAAAAATGAAATGGTGAGAATCTAAGTTGAGGGAGGAAAAATTAATGCCTTATCATTCGGATATAATCGTCATTGGTTGTGGAAACATCTTGTTTAAAGATGATGGTTTCGGTCCAATAGTTATTAATATTTTACAAAAATATCTCAATGATGAAAACGATTATTACGATCCAGCTGTTACTGCTTATGTTGAGGATGAATTTGATAAAACTATTTTGGAAGAGATTAAAGAAAAATTTGCAGATGTATCATTACCGGATAGTATTCAATTTATTGATGGGGGTACTGCAGCTCCAACAAATTTTTTCCCATTGTATGAAGATTATGATTGGAAAAAACTAATAGTTGTTGATGTTGTTGAGTTTAATGCGGAACCTGGAACTGTTGATAAATTTGATCCTAATATTATGAAAATAGGAAAATATGATAATCCTCATGGAATGACTGTTGAAGAACCTCTTCAAAAGATTTCCGAAAAATGTGAAGTGATAGTTGTCGGTTGTAAACCGGCTGAGATTCCAACACCGGATGTGGATATGGGTTTAACAGAACCTGTTGAAAAGGCAATTCCTGAAGCTATTGATATTATTTTAAATGAAATCGGGGTAAAATAATGTTTGAAAAATTAAAAAGAGCTTTTGGTGGATCTAAAGAAGAAGTTGCACCAAAAGTAGAAGAAAAAGTTGAAGAAGCTGCTCCTGTAGAAACTACCGCACCTGCAGAAGAACCTAAAGCTGCTTCATCAAAACCACGTATTGGTTACATACACTTAAGTGGTTGTACTGGTGATGCAATGTCTTTAACTGAAAACTATGACATATTATCCACTGTTTTAACTGACATGATTGACATTGTATACGGACAAACTTTAGTTGATAAATGGATTCACGGAACTTATGCTGAAGAAATGCCAGAAATGGACTTATGTTTAATTGAAGGATCTGTTTGTTTACAAGACGAACACAGTGTTCACGAACTCTTAGAAGCAAGAGAAAAATCTGGATTAATTTGTGCATTTGGATCTTGTGCTGTAACTGGTTGTTTCACTACTTTCGCACGTGGTGGTCAACAAGCACAACCTAAACACGAATCTTTCTTACCAATTAGTTCTTTAATTAAAGTAGATTTAGCACTTCCTGGTTGTCCTGTAGCTCCTGAAGTAATCGCAAAAGCTGTTGTCGCATTATGTGAAGGCGACTTAGATTACTTAAAACCAGCAATGGATTGGGCTGCATGTAATCAAGGCTGTGGCTGTGACGTATTAACCAACGTTGTCCGCCAAGGATTATGTACTGGCTGTGGAACTTGCGCTCTTGGTTGTCCAACTAGGGCAATGGGCTTTTCCGAAGGTAGACCTAGCTGTGATAGGGACAGATGTATTAAATGTGGAACTTGTTACTTGATGTGTCCAAGGTCATGGTTACCTGAAGGAAGAATTAAAAAGGAAACAGGACTTTAGGAGGAATGAATATGGTATTAGGTACTTATAAAGAAGCAGTATCTGCAAGATCTACTGATAGTAAAATATTAGAAGTATCACAAGATGGTGGTATTGTATCTGCATTACTCTGTTACGCACTCGATGAAGGAATCATTGAAGGTGCAGTTGTAGCTGGAGCTCCTGATGATGATTGGAGACCTATTCCTACTGTAGTAACTTCCTCTGATGAAGTTATCGCAGCTGCTGGAACTAAATATTCCATGTCCCCAACTTTATCTGCTTTAAAAGAAGCAACCCGTCAATGCGGAATCGAAAAACTTGGTGTTGTAGCAACTCCATGTCAAATTCAAGGTTTAAGAAAAGCACAAGCTTACCCATTCACTAGATTTGTCGCTGATAAAGTTAAATTAATCATCGGTATCTACTGTATGGAAAACTTCCCTATGGCTTCTCTCGATACCTTCGCAACCGCTAAATTAGGATTTGACTCCTTAACTGACGCTACCAAAATGGACATCGGTAAAGGAAAATTCTGGTTAACTAAAGACGGTGAAGATAATGGTTTAGCTATTAAAGAAACACACGGTTACGAACAAGCTGGATGTAACATATGTAATGACTATGTTGCTGAATGGGCTGACGTATCCACCGGTTCTGTAGGATCTCCTGATGGATGGTCCACTGTATTAACCAGAACTGATGATGGTGCAAACGTATTTAAAGCTGCAGTTTCCGCAGGTTTAATCGAAACCAAACCAGTCAGTGAAGAAAAATTCGGTTTACCAATGCTTGAAAAATTAGCTAAACAGAAAAAAGACAAAAATAATGCAGAACGTGAAAGAAGAGCTAAAATGGGAGTTAAAGTCCCAACTATATACTAAATCTTCTTTCTTTTTTTCTTTTTTTTTAATTTAATATATTTATAAAAAAAATAGTTGAAGAGATTTGAGTCTCTTCTAGATAGTTGTAACTGTACAACCTTCTTTTTCGACAATTATTGTATGTTCCTTTTGACTTACAAAGCAATCCTGCTTTTCACGAAGAGGGGCATAAGGATAAATTGCCATGGCATCAGATAGTTGCTTTAATGCGATAGCTCCTTTTCTTTCGCCAAACTCATCTGTTATCCACCTTCCTGAAAATGGAACATGTGCATGATTGTGTTGGATATATTTTAAAACTCTTTGAGTGCTTTTCATTCTAAAAGGCTTGTTTGCAAGGTATGCAAAGATATAATGTCCTGGGGAATCGTTTACAATACCTTCTCCATTGGTTGCAAACGGTTCAATTGCAATGGCCTGACCTTCTTCCAAAACATAATTATCGTGATTGTCATAATTTGGAATGGAAATTCCTGCATGCAAGTTATATTGTTCTAGGCTATGGCCTGTTAAGTTAAATATTGGGTTTAACTTATATTCTGAAATTGCTTCATGAACTGCTGCGCCAATTTTTGATATTTCAATTCCTGCTCTAGCTGTTGCTATTGCAGCTTCAAGGCCAGCCTCTGATGCTTCAACTATTTCTTCATGCAGATTAATTTCATCTTGAGTATAATTTTCATCAATATTGCCGCTAGCTATTATTGTAACCGCAGAATCCGCAATGCAACCGTCAACCATTGCGCCTATGTCCAGTTTAACCATGTCGCCTGCATTGAATTGGGTTTTGTCTCCTGCAGGGGAGGTATAATGTGCAGCTATTTCGTTTATTGATACGTTACACGGAAAAGCAATTTCAGCACCAGTTTTTAATATTTCGCTTTCTACATAGTTAACAAGGTCAATAACCAAAGCTCCATCAGTGATTAATTTTGAAGCTTCATCACGTATGTCTGAAACAATTTTTCCAGCTTTTAAATAAGATTCAATCATAAATTATTACCTTCTATACTAAATAATTAATTATTTAATTAATAAAGTTTATATAATATTTTATATTATTATACTGTATATATTATTTGGAGGTTATGACATGGAAAGTATTCCTACAATTCCTGATCAAATATTTTATTTGATTATTTTGGTAATTGTTGCTGTTGTACTACTTATCATTGTTTTCCAATGGAGAAGAGTTGCAGAATCAAAAAATTCAATAATGGTTCTTGAAAAAGAAATTGAACTTAAAAAAATGTCCATGGTAGAAAAAGACATTGAATCTAAAAGATTAATGGATAATCCAATTCCATTACCTCAAGAGCAGCAAGACAGTCTTTCAGCTATTAGACAATCCACTACTGAAGTAAGAAGTAATGTTGGTTATCTTCACTCTGAAATTAATGAAAGATTAGCCAGACTTGAAGCTGAAACTGAACAACGAAAATTGGAAAAAATGCTAAAAGAAATTGAAGCAAAAGAGAAAAAACTCAAAAAAATGAGTAAATAGGTGGTAATATGGATGCTATGGAAGCAGTTGCAATTATTATCTTAATCATTGCGATTGTAATTTTAGTTTATTATTATTTATTAAATAGTCCTGAAACTATGGCTAAAATACGTAAAGTTGTTCCTCAAAGTGCCGATGCGCATATGAATGAAGTTTTAGGTAACGATAACCAGGGTTATGATTTAGCTAAAGAAGATTTGGTTGATGGTGAAGATTCAGGATCAATGAGTAAAAGAATCAAAGTTAAACTGAGCGACATCGACATGTCCAGTTTAAACACTGATGCATTTTCCAACAAAATTGATGCGTTTTTAGATGCTAAAAGTGATGAACTGATTAAGGACTGGTCTTTAGCTACTACAAATGATTTGGAAGAGCTTCAAACTAAATTCACTGAAACAACAAGCAGTGTGGATAATTTAGAGAAAAACTTCGAAGAATTTAAAAAATCATCTGAAGAGTTCCAAAAAGTCACTGAGGAAAGATTAGGTGATTTAGACCAAAGAATAGAATCATTAGAAAATAAATAGTTTATTTTCTTTGATTTTTATCTTTTTTCCGAAAGGTTTATATATTGTTCTTACTAAATTATTATATACTGTTTTTATTCATATAGCAGGGTGGGGTAGTCTGGTGATCCCGCGGGGCTCATAACCCCGAGATCCCTAGTTCAAATCTAGGCCCTGCTACTATTTAATTAATATTTTTCATGGCAAGTTAAAGACAGCTGTTGGTTTTTTAAACTAAGGAAACTCCGCCCATCAAACAAGACTATGGCGTTGAAAAACGTATGCTGAGAAGCATGACTCTGGAGCAGAAACGATACAGCTTTTAATGGTAGACGATGATATTTAATTGAGGACATTAAAAGAATTGGTGAAACGGCCATTCCATAGGATGCAAGAGCAAAGCTGCCGATAATCACTTGTGTAGGCAAGGTAGTTCGCTTAGATGAATGCTGTTAAACAGAAGGTGGGTTACTCTTAACAGGCCATGAATATTAATTATATGATTATTTTTACTTTTTTTAGAAATTTTCCATTGTCAAATCAAAAAATATATGTTCTATGCAGACAAGATTTAAAATTGATTTCAGTTAATTTAGTTATTAAAACAAGTTGGACATTCATTTTTTTTAAGATTGTGTTTATGGAAGTGATTTGATGCATGTGATTGCAATTGAAAATTTCACTAAAGATTACGGTAATAAAAAAGGGGTTTTTGACGTATCTCTTCATATTGAAAAAGGTGAAGTGTACGGATACTTGGGGCCTAACGGAGCCGGAAAATCAACGACTTTAAGGCATTTGATGGGGTTTAGCAAAGCTGATTCTGGCAAATTGTCAGTGAATGATTTGGATTGCTGGAAAGATAAGACCATTATCAAAAAGGATGTAGGATATCTGCCTGGTGAAATAGCATTGCCTGAGGACATGACAGGAATCGAATATTTGAAGTTAATTGATAAGCTCAGAAAGACAAATGATTTAAGCTACGCAAATGAACTAATTGAATATTTTGAAATTGATTCCAGTGTGAAAATTAAAAAAATGAGTAAAGGGATGAAGCAGAAAATTGCAATTATAATGGCTTTCATGCATGACCCGGATATATTGCTTTTAGATGAACCTACAAGTGGTCTTGATCCATTAATGCAAGAAAAATTTATTAAATTGATAAATAATGAAAAGCAAAAAGGCAAAACAATAATCCTCTCTTCCCACATCTTTGAAGAAATAAGTAAATTGTGCGATAGGGTTGGAATCATTAAAAAAGGTAAGTTAATAAAAGAAGTGGTGATGGCGGATTTAAAGCATTCGGAAAATAAAACTTACAAAATCGAATTTAAAAATGATGAGGATTTTGTTAAAATAAAAAATGAATATCCAAATGCAGAAGTCGAAACAAGCAAAAAACAAGTTATCATTTCAATTACAGACAATGAAATTAATAATCTCATATCTGACTTATCTTCCTGCGACATACGCTTTCTTAAGGAAGAAAAACATACTTTGGAAGAATATTTCATGAAATTTTATGAGGATGATGAAAATGTTTAGCATAACATATTTTAACCACTTAATCAAATCCAATTTTAAATTCTTATTGGCTTTCACTTTTGTGCTTTGCGCATTTTTAATTGTAATATGCAATGTTTTCACACCTGAGACAATTAGCGGAATAAGCGATACCACAAAAGGAACAATAGCTTCAAATATTTTAACCGGCAACGGTTCATTAGTTAGCTTCTTGTCAAATTCATTCTATGCGCTCATGGCTATTTTTTTCCCAATGGTCTATTCAATTTTTGTTGCTAATAGGATGATAGCGGAAAAGGTAGACACAGGAAGCATGGCAAGTTATCTGTCCACACCTGTGAGCCGGAATACAATCACTGTTACAAGTGCGGCATATTTAATCTTATCTTTAATTGTAATGTGGTGTATTGCATCAATTGTTGGCATTATTGCTGCTAATGCTTTTCAACCGGATGCATTGGATGTGGATACATTTTTAATGCTTAATGTTGGTGTTTTTTTATATCATTTTGCTATAAGTTCAATATGCTTCTGTTCTTCCTGCATATTCAATACCTCTAAAAATTCACTGTTGATAGGTGGGGGTCTGCCTCTGATGTTTTTTGTAATCAGTTTATTGATGAAGCTGTCCGACTCTTTGGAATTTCTTGAATATTTCACATTAAATTCATTGTTTGACCCTTCCAGTATATTGAATAACAGTGGATACAGTCAGGAATTCATGATTATGGCCACAATAGGCATAATATTGTATGTTATTGGAATACTGTGGTTTGAAAAGAAAGATTTGCCGTTATAATTGGGTATAATGGCAAAAATATAATATTCAATAGGTTCTTTTTTATTTATCCTATTGACTAATTATAATAGCTTAACATAGTTAAAAAATTACTAATCTAAGCAATTAATTACTTACTAACCTGTTAAACAGAAGGTGGGTTACTCTTAACAGGCCA
>JAEIGA010011332.1_pt1 | contig 13539 bp, 14 predicted proteins | sample 9270691 | NCBI WGS metagenome assembly JAEIGA01 (sample SAMN17057246, study PRJNA624740) | gut metagenome | biome: biome; isolation source: fecal sample | host: Bos grunniens | place: China: Xizang | collected 2019
AACTTCTCCACAATGAAGCACATTCCTGGCATAGAGCTTCATTAGCCGCAAAATAATCCAGAAGAGACATCTGGAAGCGCTTATCAGACAACAGAAGGGTCTGATGCTGAGAATGAATATCGATCAGTATCGAAGAAAGTTCCTGAAGTACCTGAACTGGTACAGGGCAATCGTTTACAAAGGCACGGGAACGTCCGGAGCGGTTAACTACCCTCCTTATTACAAGATGATTTTCATCCTGCTCTATATCATTCTCTGACAATATGGACACTATCCTGTCGTCCTCCGAATCAAATTCGGCTTCCACAACACAGTTATCCGCACCTGATGATATCATGGAAGCATCAGCTTTCGCTCCCATAAGAAGCGACAATGCCCCCAGAAGTATAGATTTTCCAGCTCCAGTCTGTCCGGTAATAATGATCAGACCCTCCGGAAAATCAATTTCCAGAGAGTCTATCAATACATAATTCCTGACCTGAAGCCTGGTTAACATAAGAACTACTCGTTCTCCTTCTTAGCCATTCTATAGAACACCTCACCCTCATTGAACTCCTCAATAGCAACGAGGCTTGGCTTAGGCTGTCTTTCGTAATATTTTGAGATCTCGATCTGCTCGCGGTTCTCGAATACCTCTTCCATAGTGTCACGGTCATTCTTGAAATCCTCAAGCTTTCTTGTAAGCTCCTTCTTCTCTGCGATTGCGATCTGATTTGCTCTCTTAGAAAGTATCACTACTGTCTCATAAATGTTTCCTGTTGGAGCTGCGAGATCGCAAAGATCCCTTGTAAGTGTGTTTGTAGGGGTTTTCTTAGTACTCATAATATCATTTTAATTTAAAATCTCCTGAATCATAGAGAGGAATTCACATTGCCTCCCATTTAATTATACCACCGGATTCAAGGAGGGTTTCAAAAATATTTCGTTATTCTGTAACTTCTTCAGCGGTAGCCTTCTTTGCCTGTTTCATGAGTTTTCGCCTTTCCTTAGCGAAATCCCTTTCATCCATCTCGGCATCAGCAGTTTCAACTCCCTTTCTACCCAGAGCCTTCTGTACCTTATAATAAACATTATCAAGCTCTCTCCTGTAATGTGACTCAGGAAGTTCTCCGATGAAGTTGTAATAGTCATCAATGAATGCGAGGTATCTTTCCTTCTGCTTTGATGCGATACTCTGATCTGCATACTTGTATGAAGACATCGCTACATAATAAAGGATATCCTCACGATATATATTCTCTGCATCATCCTTAAGAACATTCTTGAACGCTACTTTGGCTGCCAGATAATCCTCCATCTTGTAATAAAGTCTGGCTGCCTCATATGCCTTCTTGTCAAGTCTCTCATTAAGCTCGACAAGCATATCGCGACATGCTTCCATGTGCTCCGACTCTGGATGCTCCAGTATGTACTCGGATATCGCGTTCATAGCCTTATAGGTCGGCATCTGATCAAGCTCATATCTGAGTGTCGAACGATACAGACAATCGATACGAAGATAACTTGCGTCAGCTACAAATGGGCTCCTAGGGTAATTGCTTACGAACTGCTCGAAATTGGTCTCTGCAGTATAATAATCCTTGTACTTATAATTGCTGAGGCCCCAATAATACTTTACTGTATCCTCGCGCTCAGTTCCGCTGACAAGCATTGTAAGCGACTCGAAAAGAGATGCAGCCTTGGAATATTTGCCTGCATTGAAGTATGCAAAAGCGGCATCATACTTTTCATCCGCGTTATTACTCTGAAGAAGGAGCTCATACTGCGATTTACATGAGCTTGTAAAGAGCACCGCAGCAGCTACTGCCAATAAAAGTCTAAATCTCATAATTCTAATTATTGCATTTTCAGGAATTTCTCTGCGTCAAGAGCAGCACGACATCCGGAAGCAGCTGCTGTTATGGCCTGTCTGTAGATAGGATCCTGAACATCACCTGCAGCAAAGACTCCCTCTACATTTGTCTTTGAAGTCTTTCCGTCTGTCTTGATATATCCTTCCTTATCAACCTCAACCCACTGGCTGAAGAGCTCTGAATTAGGGTGATGTCCGATAGCAAGGAAAAAGCCGTCGACAGCGATATCAAAAACCTCGCCATCCTTGCGCACGAGACGAGCACCGGTCACACCGTAATCGTCACCAAGCACCTCCTGAGTATTGCAGTTCCAAAGTATTTCGATATTCTCGGTATTTCTTACACGCTCCTGCATTGCCTCAGAAGCTCTGAGAACATCACGACGTACAATCATATATACCTTTTTGCAAAGACCTGCAAGATATGTAGCCTCCTCGCAAGCTGTGTCACCGCCACCAACTACAGCAACAGTCTTCTTTCTATAGAAGAATCCGTCGCATGTAGCACATGCAGAAACTCCGAGTCCTCTGTACTTGGTCTCTGACGGAAGTCCGAGGTATTTTGCAGTAGCACCTGTCGCGATGATAAGAGTCTTTGCATATATCTCCTTGCTGCCATCGATGACAACACGGAAAGGTCTCTGAGACAGATCCACAGATGTGACTGCACCTGTATTGATCTCAGCACCAAGGCGTACTGCCTGATCCCTCATTGCAGACACAAGACCCTGACCTGAAATTCCGTTTTCAAAACCTGGATAATTCTCAATATCAGTTGTTGTGGTAAGCTGACCACCTGGCTGCATACCTTCATAAACTACAGGAGCGATATCTGCCCTTGCGCCATAAATGGCAGCTGTATATCCGGCAGGGCCGCCACCTACTATAAGACAATTTACTGTTTCCATTTCAATCAATTTGTGCAATTTGCAAATATAGTAATTTCCTGATATATAAAGGTCAACTTATCAGACTTTCATAAGGTATGGAGCCGCCTTTCTGTAAATCCAGCCTAAAAGGCAGTCAGGCATGATGGCACAGACCGGCTTGAAGATCTTGTTCAGAAGTCCAGGCATCACTCCTTTGCGTCTGCGGAAGGTAGCATTAAGCGCCTTATCCACAGCCTTCTCCGGCGATATCATGACCCTAAGGAAACGGGCAAGCTTTCTCAAGCTGTCCTTTAAAGGAATAAGCGGCGTGTCAACCGCTCCGAAATACGCATTGGTAATGCTCACGCCTGTTTTCTGGGCCTCAATACGGAGCTCGCGTGAATAGTCACGGACGAAACGCTTAGTAGATCCGTACATACCGATACCCGGCCATATCATCCAAGATGCAAGGGACGAGATATTCAAGATATAGCCACATCCTCTCTCCCTCATTCCATTAAGATACTTCCTGCAGATCATCAGCGGAGTATACATATGTACCATCATGATGAGCGAAAGCATTCTCTCGCTTGTGGCATGTATCGCCTGACAATACATTATACCGGCATTATTGACAAGGACCTCAATCTCGCAGCCCTCCTCCTCGGTTCTTGCGAATATTGAATCCGCAGCCGTGTTGAGCGAAAGGTCCTGAACAACCTGCAACATACGGAACGACGCCTTCTGGGATTCTGTAAGTCCTTCAGCAGACGAGATCTGATCCCTTACGATTGCCGCCGTCTCCTCAAGTCCGGCAGCATTAATATCAACTGCGACCACATTGTAACCCATACCAGCCAGTCTGGAAACATATATGCGTCCCATACCTGATGCCGCACCTGTCACAAGGGCCCACTTCTCGAAATTTCTGAAACGTTTGGTTAACTTCATTGTATGCAATTCTAAAAATGACTGCAAAAATACCATTTTTTAAGCAATTTCCCCAAAATCCGTAATTTAGAACAAATCCAAAATAAATTTGGAGCATTCGAATTTAATGTCTAATTTTGCAATATTAAAAATTAGAGCATATGACAGCACCGAAATGTCCGACTATCGAGGAGTTCAAGCAGATTCTTAAGAAGCACTCGCTCAAGGCTACCCCACAGCGAATTGCAGTACACGAAGCCATGATTTCATTGGGCCATGCATCAGCAGATATGGTCACTGAGGCTATTGAAATGAAGGCAACTACAAAAGTTACAGTTGCGTCAGTATACAACATTCTGACAAATCTTGCGATGCTTGGTATCTACCACTACCGTATGAGTGCCAACAACAAGATGTACTTTGACGTCAACACTTTCGACCACATGCACCTTTATGACAAGGAGAATCATGTATTCAAGGATGTACTTGATGAAGAACTTCTGACCCTGATCCAGTCACACCTTGCGAGAAAGAGATTCAAGGGTTACAAGGTGGAAAGCATTGATGTTCAGATAATCGGACGTCCTACAAGAAAAAGATATACTGTCTGAGTGTCGGGAGCAGATTCCTGACCTCGCAGGATATTGTAAAATTCAGAGCCGCACAGGAACTTCCATGCGGCTTTTCTTATGTGCCGATGCAACGAAATCATCAAACATTGCATCTATAGCGAGACAATCGGTTTTTCAAAAGAAATACACGCATTTTTAAGAAACATACGCATATGAACATATTCGGTAAAGTACTTATGACATTGGCTGCAGCCGCAGCTCTCATTTCATGCAAGCAGGACGAAACCCTTATGTATAACAACCTTACAATGGGTAACGTCATCGACGGCACATTTGTCAGCGACCAGGGAAACATCTTCAACATCGTTGAAAGGAACACGATCTATAACATCGAAGGAATGAACAGGGCGTTGACTATATGCGATATCCTCAAGAAGGTAGAGGGTACGGAAAACGTATATGACGTACGCCTGAATGCTGTTACAGAAGTCTTCACAAAGAAGCCTATTCTTCTTGAATACGCAGATGCATCTAAAGAGGAATCGGTAAACGACCCGGTATTTATCCAGGACCTGTGGATATCAGGAGGTTACATAAACATGTACATCATGCTGGAAATGAAATATAACAGCGACCAGAAACACCTGATAAACCTTGTATATGACGAGAATGCCTCAGGAAATGGAAAATATACTTTCCAGTTGAGGCACAATGCATACGGAGAATCACTCATCTACGATGCCACAGGAATCGGTTATGGAGGAACATATGTAAGCTTCCCGATAAGCGACATCATCAAGGAAAACGACGCCGAACTTACTATAAACTGCAGATGGTATAAAAGCGAAGAATACGGATGGTCTTCTGAAGTAGTGGACTACAACTACAACAGGATATATTCTAAAGACGTCTTTGAACATGTACCTGCATCTGCAAAAGGAAAGGCCATCACCAAAGTAAATTAAAGAGGATTTAGCGTCAAACAAGCAGTTTTTTACTCTACGGACAGCAAATTTCGCGAAAAATTATTGCAGGTTTAAAATTTATGCGTATATTTGCAGTCCTCAAACCAATATGGTGCCCATAGTTCAGTTGGTTAGAGCGTCAGATTGTGGTTCTGAATGTCGTGGGTTCGAATCCCACTGGGCACCCTTCAAAAAGCCTTGGAGAAATCCAAGGCTTTTTTGTTTTATATCCTATCATCCGCCCACGAATCATAAAAAAAGGAAATTTCTTAAAGAAAAAGAAAAATGTGACGAAAGTCCGGATATCCCGAATGCGCGGCATACATATTTCAGATATCTTTACCGGAAAACTGAAATGTGATGAAACTGAAGGAACTGAATTCAGACGAGAGGCCGAGGGAGAGAATGATGGAAAAAGGTGCAGCTTCCCTCAGCAATGCAGAACTGGTAGCCATTCTTCTGCGCACAGGTACCGGCCGGATGAATGTCGTGGATGTAGCACGCGAACTTCTTAAAAGCGCCGAAAACAAACTTACGTCAATCATGACAATGCCTCCTGAAAAGATGTGCGAAATTGACGGGATAGGCAGGAGCAAGGCAATCACGGTTGCTGCCGCCTTTGAATTGGGCAGAAGATGCGCACTCGAAAAAGCCGTAGAGCAGAAGGACAGCATAACAAATCCCAAAGCAGTATACAGAATTATGATTCCGGAGCTGAGGGGCCTGGACCATGAAGAATGCTGGGGCCTGTTCCTCAACAGAGCCAACTACGTCATCGGCAGGGAAAAATTCAGCTCGGGCGGCATCGATTCGACCGTAATAGACACTAAGACCATAGCACGAAAGGCGCTGGAAAAGAAAGCCACGTCAATGATTCTCATACACAATCACCCTTCCGGAAACCCGACTCCAGGCACCAGCGACATCCGCGAAACGCGTCGGTTGAAGACAGCACTGGAAACATTAGGGATATCCCTGACCGACCATGTAATTGTTTCCGAAGACAGTTTTTACAGCTTTGCAGACGAGCAGGTCACAAAATGCGGCAGAAAAAGCGCCTCAAATGAACAAGATAAGTTTTGACCTGTAAAAATAAAAAGATACATTTGCAATTCACTAGATAAAGATCAGAAAGATGAAAGTCATTAACCTCGGAGAAAAGAATTCTGTACTGAACAGATTCATGGCAGAAATGCGTGACAAGGTAATCCAGAAAGACAGCATGAGATTCCGCAGAAACCTGGAGAGAGTCGGCGAGATCTTCGCTTATGAGATCAGCCAGACACTCAACTATTCAGAAAAGCAGTTCGTCACTCCGCTTGGCATTGCAAACATCGGCACACCAGACGATCAGATCGTCGTGTCTACGATTCTTCGCGCAGGACTTCCTCTCCATCAGGGCATCCTCAACTTCTTCGACGGGGCTCAGAACGCGTTTGTCGCAGCTTACAGAAAGTATGACAAAGGCGAGGACTTTCATATCAACATCGAATACGCAAGCACTCCGGACCTCGAAGGCAAGACACTGATCCTTGCCGACACCATGCTTGCCACAGGCGCATCTCTTGAACTTGCATACAAAAGACTCTGCGAGGACGGACAGCCGGCCTATACTCATCTTGTCTGCCCGGTTGCAAGCGCATATGCAGTGGAATATCTCCAGAAGCACCTCCCGTCAGAAGGCATTACACTCTGGGTGGCTGCCATCGACGAGGAACTCACCAGCCATTCATACATAGTGCCAGGCCTCGGCGACGCCGGAGACCTGGCATATGGTACAAAGAAATAAATCGTATTTTAAAGTTCCTTTCTCAGACGAGCCTTAGGGATTCCCAACTGATCGCGATACTTGGCAATGGTACGACGGGCCACCTTATAGCCCTTTGATGTCATTTTTTCTACAAGTTCGTCATCAGTAAGAGGCTTGTGCTTGTCCTCTGCGTCTACACACTCCTGAAGAGCTTTCTTGAGTTCACGTGTAGAAACTTCCTCACCGTCCTGATTCTCAAGTCCTTCCGAGAAGAAATACTTCAGGGAGTAGATTCCGAAATGAGTCTCGATATATTTACTGTTGACAACACGTGAGATTGTCGAAATATCAAAACCTGTCTTCTCAGCTATATCCTTGAGCACCATCGGCTTGAGATTTGTCTCGTCACCATCGACAAAATATTCGCGCTGGTAGTCGAGAATTGCCTGCATTGTGCTTGAAAGAGTATTGTGGCGCTGCTTTATGGCCTCAACAAACCATTTTGCAGAATCAAGCTTCTTCTTGACAAACGTTGCCGCCTCCTTTTTCTCGCGCTCAGACGAATTGGCTGCTTCCATAAGGATGTCAGCATACTTCCTGTTCACCTTCAGTTCAGGAATAGAAAAACGCGGCATCGAAAGCTTGAGCTGGCCATCAATATATTCAAGAAGGAAGTCAGGGATAATCTGCTGAGCCTGATCATTATACGAATCATCAATCTGACCACCAGGAGAAGGATTCAGCTTGAGGATCTTGGCCATGGCAGCCTTGAGTTCCTGCTCCGAAAGCCCCATCCTGTTCATTATCTTCTGATAATGCTTGTTGGTGAATTCAGCGAAATGATTGGTAAGAATCTTCTTTGCATTTTCAGTTTCCGGAGTCTTCTTGCTGTTTCTGATCTGAAGCAGGAGACATTCACGCAGATCTCTCGCACCTACACCTGATGGCTCGAACTCCTGAACTATCTTAAGCATTTCCAGAACCTCTTCCTCATCTGTCTCGACATTCGCTCTGAACGAAAGGTCATCGACAATACTGTCAATGCTTCTGCGCAGATAGCCGTCATCATCAAGACTGCCGATAAGGAAAGATGCCACTGCATACTGATGTTCAGTAAGGTTTCTGTAACCGAGCTGCTCCTGAAGGCTCTGCGTAAAGCTCTCCTTTACTGAAAAAGTGTTATACTGAGGGCGCTCGTCCTTTGAATAGTTATCAGCCCTCAACCTATAGCCAGGAATGGAATCATCTTCCTTGTACTCCGACAAGGAGACTTCTCTTGGAGCCTCATCCTCCTCCTTTTCAGAAGGAAGATTCTCATCAAGAACCGGGTTCTCCTCGAGTTCCTTACGAATCCTCTGCTCCAACTCCTGAATCGGCAGTTCAATCAGCTTGATTGTCTGAATCTGAAGAGGAGAGAGTTTCTGAGTCTGCTTTAATTCTAATCCTTGCTTTAACATTGCTTACTGTTTTATATCTATAGCTTTACAGCCTTCGGTCTGAGCACCTTGACAGTATCTGTGACATAGGCATTTTCCCTGTCCACTACCGGATAATTGATATTCTCCTTCACAACGAATGCACTCGGGAATTCGTGCTTGATACGTTCAAGAAGCTCCATGGCCTCCGACTTTGTCCTGCAATCTCCGACTGTAACCTTGAAATACGGATTCGCATAGCTGCGATATGCCGACACATCATGATACAGTGCCTCAAATTTCTTCAATGCGGCCTCGGATTCATTACGGGCAGTCTGCTTGTTGTCAAAGAATATCCTGACCCTGAAGCCCGAAATCGTACGTTCCGCATTTGTGATTATATGCCCGTTCATTGAATTCTCCACCTCTGCAGACTGATATACGTTCACATATGCAGAGGATCCCCTTGTCTTTGACGGCATGCTCTTGAAAACATTACGGCCAACGAGTGACGAATCCACGGCTGCGGTAGGGCGATATATCACAGAATCCACAAGCTCATAACCTTGAGGTATCGACTGCTGCGCCTTTGCAGGAGCGGAAGCCATTACAAATAATGAGAAAATCAGGGAAATGATGATCAGTGAGTCAGTTTTCATTGTCTTGCTAGTTGATAAAATTTCTTTAAAGGCAAACCTTCATATGCCATTTTACGCGATATTCCGTTTTTGAGCGACACCTTGGCATAAAGATCGACCACACATTCTTCTATAACATTACCTTTCAGCAAAGTCATCATCTCCAGAAGTGATACTCCCTCATCCAATGTAACGACAGCTCTCAGATGGTATTTTCCGAGTTCCCTCGCCTTGATTATGAACGGGTCAACGGCCACCCTACCAAAAACTTTGCCAGAACGTGAAATCACACCGGAAACATCAGACAAAGTCAGCTGTCCGGCAGGATTGTCAATCTCCACAGCCACCATCAGAACGACTGAACGAAGACCGCTTGGCATTACATTTTCAATACCCGCTGAGACCGGACGTATCTGCTTGTACTTTGCACAACCGGAAAGACATAGCATCATTACGACAAGGAGGCTCATTGCGAGTCGGGTAAATCTTTTATTCATAGATGTCATTCAAAAAACTAAAATCTATATTCCATATCAATGCAAAGGTAACTATATTCAGCGAAAAATCCTATCTTTGTACCTGTTTGACACATCCGCGGCAAGTTGCGGAAAACATGAAATGACAATGAACGATATCAGACCGATAATAGACGAAAGCCGTCCGAAAGTATATATTGAAACTTACGGATGCCAGATGAATGTAAATGACAGCGAAGTCATACTCTCGATTCTTCAGGATGCAGGATATGCATTGACCGAAGACATTGAAAAGGCTCAGGTGATTCTGGCCAACACATGCTCGATCCGTGACAATGCGGAGCAGAGGATTTGGGGAAGAATCGACCAGTTCAAGCTGCAGAAAAGAAAGAGAGACGGAGTGATAATAGGCATAGTGGGATGTATGGCGGAGAGACTCAAGGACAAGCTTCTTGAGGCCGTAGACCTTGTAGCCGGCCCGGATTCATACAGAAGCCTTCCGGAGCTGCTTGAGGCGATAAGGCCTGACAGCCCTCAGATAAACGTATTGCTCTCGCATGAAGAGACTTATGCTGACATCTCCCCTGTCCGCCTGGACAAGAACGGTGTATCGGCATTCATTTCAATCATGCGCGGTTGCAACAATGTATGTTCATATTGCGTGGTACCGTACACAAGAGGTGCTGAAAGAAGCAGGGATCCGCATACAATCGTGCGCGAGGCCAAGATCCTGTTCGAAAACGGATACAAGGAAGTGACTCTGCTCGGCCAGAATGTGGACTCATACATCTGGAAAGACAAGGAAGACAGCTGCGGAGACGTGAATTTTGCACAGCTTCTCGAGATGGTGGCGGAAATCAGCCCTGAGCTTAGGGTAAGATTCTCGACTTCACACCCTAAGGACATCAGCGACGAGGTCATCTACACAATGGCCAGACACGAGAACATCTGCAAGCACATCCATCTTCCAGTCCAGTCAGGAAGCAGCATCATGCTTGAGAAGATGAGGCGCAAATACAACCGCGAATGGTATCTCGAAAGAGTTGCGAAGATCCGCGAAGTCATTCCTGACTGCGGCATCACAACTGACGTCATAGCCGGTTTCAGTGGAGAGACAGAACAGGATCACAAGGACACACTTTCACTTATGGAGCAGGTTGTATTCGACTCTGCATTCATGTTCGCATATTCAGAGCGCCCTGGCACACTGGCATCAAGAAGATATCCTGACGACATTCCATACGAGGTCAAGACCGACAGACTTAACGAAATCATTGCCCTTCAGGGCCGTATGAGCCTCAAGAGCAACGAGAAGGAGATCGGAAAAAGACTTCGTGTACTTGTCGAGGGACCGTCAAAGAAGAACGCTGACGACCTGTGCGGAAGGGCAAGCAGCAACAAGATGTGCGTATTCCCTTCACGCGGAGAAAAGGCTGGAGACTATTGCGAAGTAGAGGTCGTATCAGTCACATCCGCTACACTCATCTGCAAGAGAACAGATCTATAAAAAACATAAACATGAGCAGATACATTCTGGCTTTGGATCAGGGCACAAGCAGCTCAAGAGCCATTGTATTCGACAAGGACGGCCAGGCCAAGGCTGTCGCACAGAAGGAATTCACCCAGATATTCCCTAAACCGGGCTGGGTGGAGCACAATCCGATGGAGATATGGTCATCTCAGGCTGCGGTCATCGCTGAAGCGATCACTTCAATTGACATAAACGGCCTTGACATTGCCGGCATTGGCATCACCAACCAGAGAGAGACTACCATCGTTTGGGACGCTGAGACAGGAGAGCCGGTATACAATGCCATCGTATGGCAGGACAGGCGCACATCCGAATATTGCGACTCCCTCAAGGAGAAAGGTCTGACTGACACCATCAGAAGCAAGACCGGTCTGATTATAGATGCATATTTCAGTGCGACCAAAATCCGTTGGATACTTGAGAATGTACCTCATGCTCGAGAAAAGGCCGAGCAGGGAAAGCTTCGTTTCGGCACAGTCGACACCTGGCTGATATGGATGCTGACAAGAGGAGAGGTACACGTGACCGATGTCAGCAACGCCTCAAGGACAATGGTATATAATATCCACGACCTCTGCTGGGACAAGGAACTTCTGGATCTTTTCGGTATACCGGAATCCATGATGCCGCAGGTCAAGTCTTCAAGCGAAATTTACGGTTACACAAAGACGACACTTTTCGCACATGAAGTGCCTGTAGCAGGTATTGCAGGAGACCAGCAGGCCGCACTTTTCGGACAGATGTGTACAGATCCGGGATCGGTCAAGAACACATACGGAACCGGCTGTTTCCTTCTGATGAACACCGGAGAAAAGCCTATCATGTCACGCAACAACCTCCTTACCACAATAGCATGGAAGATCGGAGACAAGGTCAATTATGCTCTTGAAGGCAGCATCTTCGTAGCCGGAAGCGTCGTACAGTGGCTTCGTGACGGCCTCGGAATCATCCGATCATCTTCAGAAGTGGAAGCTCTGGCAGCAAGCGTACCTGACAACGGTGGAGTATATTATGTACCGGCCCTCACAGGCCTGGGAGCCCCATATTGGGATCAGTATGCGAAGGGCTGCATCTACGGTCTGAGCAGAGGAACAACCGCAGCGCACATTGCTCGCGCCGCTCTTGAAGGTATCGCATTCCAGACCATGGATATCGTAAATGCGATGGAAAAGGATGCCGGAGTCAAGCTTGCGGAGCTCAAAGTAGACGGAGGCGCATCAAGAAACAACCTGCTCATGCAGTTCCAGGCAGACATCCTCAACACCTCAGTGATCAGACCTAAGGTTACAGAAACGACAGCCCTCGGAGCGGCATATCTCGCAGGACTCGCTGTCGGATTCTGGGAAAGCATCGATTACATCAAGAGTCAGTGGGCAGTTGAAACCGCCTTCGAGCCTAAGGCAGAAGAAGCAGATGTCACCATCCTGAAGGAAGGCTGGAAAGACGCCATAAACAGAACATTATCAAGCAGATAAACACCACCACAATATGACTGAATACATATTTGAGTTTATCGGCACATTGGTGCTGGTACTCCTTGGCGACGGAGTGTGCGCCGCAACAAGTCTCGACAAAAGCAAGGCCAAAGGAGCCGGATGGATTGTAGTTGCAATGGGATGGGGATTTGCCGTAATGGTCGGAGTATTCATTGCCGGTTCAATATCCGGAGCTCACCTCAACCCTGCAGTCAGCATCGGATGCGCATTGGCCGGCTCGATGGCATGGAGCGCAGTTCCCGGCTATATCATAGCACAGATGCTCGGCGGCTTTACAGGCGCCGCCCTCGTATGGCTTTTCTACAAGGATCATTATGACATCACCGAAAATCCTGCCGTAAAACTCGGAACATTCTGTACTGCACCGGCGATAGAAGGACACAAAGGACGCAACTTCTTCTGCGAGGCCCTCGCAACATGGCTGCTTGTATTCGTCATTCTCGTATTCGGAATAGATGCAAATCTCCCTACCCTGGATGCAGATGGTTATCACCTGCACATCGGAATGGGTGAACTTGGAGCCATTCCTGTCACTTGTCTGATCATGTCGCTCGGCATGTCACTCGGAGGAACAACAGGATATGCACTCAACCCTGCCCGAGACCTTGGTCCTCGCCTTGCCCACGCCATTCTCCCTATCAAAGGAAAAGGCGGAAGTGACTGGGGATACAGCTGGGTACCTGTCGCAGGACCTGTTGTCGGAGGAATTCTTGCAGCAATGACATATCTGCTTCTGTTCTAAAGATTGAAAGGTCAGGCACGCGCATATCAAAAAATCAAAAAAACTATGCGCGACTTTTATGATTTATACTATATTTGCGACGATTTTTTTGAAGGAAAGAAAACAATTTAACAGAAAAAGTTTATGAAACAGGACATGATCGTAATTCTCGACCTTGGCAGCCACGAGAACACAGTGGTAGCAAGAGCGGTCCGCGCATTGGGTGTATATAGCGAAATTCACCCGCACGACATCACAGCTGAGGAGCTCAAGGCTCTTCCTAACGTAAAGGGTATCATCATCAATGGTGGTCCTAACAATGTA
>JAEIGA010011333.1_pt1 | contig 13538 bp, 21 predicted proteins | sample 9270691 | NCBI WGS metagenome assembly JAEIGA01 (sample SAMN17057246, study PRJNA624740) | gut metagenome | biome: biome; isolation source: fecal sample | host: Bos grunniens | place: China: Xizang | collected 2019
TAATAACTCCCACCCCCCTTTTGGCACGGTCCTTGCATATAGGCCATGCACGCTCAGGGGCGGGAGCTATTAAGGAAAGTATGGAAGGAGACCCAAATGATCAAGTACAATATATCACATCCGGATCAGCTGCGCAAGATTATTTTGCAATGAGGGTTTACAAGCATACTTACCTGGTGTATAATACCTAATACCAGGAGGTAATACTAATGAGCAAAGACTACAACTATTATAAGGAAAAGTACAAAACGGTCACCATCAAGTTAGACCGGCATGCTGACGCTGACGTGATCAAATATCTTGAGGAATGGCCGAAGGGTCCCAAGAATCTGATCGTATGGGCTCTGAGGACCATGAAGAAGTTTATGAGAGGAGGTTTGGGCGTATGAAGATCTATACTCCAAATCAAATCGATGTAATGTCGGGGCAAGCTGTAAAAGAGGCCTTCCAGCATCTGAAGGGCGTGGCAAACAAGCGTATAGGCAGAATGCAGGCACAGGGCCTTGGACGTCCGGGCATGAAGAAGTTCGGATCCATGAGAGGTATGTCTGAAGAACAGATGCGCCAGGGGCTTGCAGAGGTATCACGTTGGATCCGTGAGCCATCACATACGGTCAGAGGATATAAGAGCCAGAGAACAGCCATGCTGGATGCATTCCATGAAAAGGGCTTTGATTTTGTGAATGAGGAAAACTATGAAGATTTTATTGATTTCATGGAAGATCTTCGTGAAGAATACGGATCTAAAGTATTCGACTCAGGAGCGGCTGCTGATGTATTCAGCAACACACAGAGGATAGGAATACCGCCTGAGACTGTTAAGAAAAATTTCGACTATTTTGCGAATCATATGGACGAGCTGGATAGGATGAAGCCCATCAGATCAGCAAAAGGCGGTACTATGAGAGCCATAAAGGATAAGATAAGAAAGCTGGAAGAATGATACACACGGTGGACACGTTCAATTACGTCTACATTGAGGACACTCCCTGCCAGAAGCGTAGGAAGGGTAACCAGGGAAGACGCAACAATGAACGTAAGTACAAAGATATAATAGCTGCCTTCGATATCGAGACCACCAATGATGACGAGAGCATGCAGGCGTTCATGTACGTATGGCAGGCGCAATTCAATGATATCACCATCATGGGCAGGACCTGGGATGAGTTCAGGACCTTCCTGGGAAGGATAGCAGAGAGACTCAAAGAGAACGAGTATATCATTATCTGGATACACAACCTCTCTTTCGAGTTTCAGTTCCTCAGGACGATCTATGACTTTGAGCCGGAGGAAGTATTTGCTGTGGAGTCCAGGAAGGTACTGAAGTGCGAGATGATGGGGCACTTCGAGTTCAGATGCTCATACCTTCAGACCAACATGTCGCTGGCAGAGTTCACATCCAAGATGGGCGTGGCCAACAAGAAGCTATCCGGAGAGGACTTCGACTATTCAAAGAAAAGATATCCCTGGACGGAGCTCACTGATCTTGAGATTGAATACTGCGTGAACGACGTTAAGGGACTGGTCCAGGCCATGGAGAAACAGCTGGAAACAGAACATGACTCACTCTATACCATACCATTCACATCTACAGGATACCCCCGGAGGGATTCCAGGGCAGCAATGCGTCACTTTAATAAATATGATCTGAAGAAGATGCTCCCTGATTATGAGGTCTTTAAACTTCTCAGAGCATGCTTCCGGGGAGGTAACACTCATGCCAACAGATATTACTCAGGGCTCATCATGAAGGATGTGAAGAGCTATGACAGAGCCTCATCATATCCTGATGTAATGATAAACAGATACATGCCCATGGGTCCCTGGATGAAGGATGAGAACGTGGATATCAACTGGATCCTGCGCAGGATATACCGTCAGCACAGGGCCTGTCTGATGAAGATCCGACTACACAACGTCAGACTGACAGATCCCAGCTGGGGATGTCCTTATCTGGCGAAGGCCAAGTGCGAGAACGTCCAGAGGGGCGATATTGACAATGGCAGGATCCTCGCAGCGGATTATCTGGAGACAGTCATCACGGATGTGGACTTCCAGATCATCATAGACGAGTATTCCTTCGATTATCTTGAGTGTGTGGAGTTCTATCACGCACGGTACGGTAAGCTGCCGCTCCAGCTGAGAAACACTGTTCTGCAATACTTCCATGACAAGACCACACTGAAGGGTGTCCCTGATCAGGAAGTATATTATATGAAGCAAAAGGCCAAGCTTAACTCCATATATGGAATGTGCGTACAGTCTCCGGTGAAGCAAACCATAGACTTTCTTGATGATTTTGTTGAACGTCACGATGATGAGGAGGAGCTCCTGGAGAAAGCCAACGCTCACGCATTCCTGTCATATGCCTGGGGATGCTGGATAACCGCATGGGCGAGGTATGAGTTGGAGCTCGCCATCAAGTTGGTGGGCAACGGTTTCGTATACTGCGACACTGACTCAGTCAAGTACATCGGAGACGCAGACTTCACGCAGCTGAATGACCGACTGAAGCGCAGATCCAAAGAGAACGGAGCCTGCGCCAGGGATCGAAAAGGCAGAATGCACTATCTTGGCGTCTGGGAGTACGAGGAAACCTATCGAACCTTTAAAACGCTTGGGGCCAAGAAATACGTATACACGCATGAAGACGGTTCCCTGGGCGTTACCATAGCGGGTGTTAACAAGAAGAAGGGAGCCGAAGAGCTTGCAAAGCACGGCGGCGTGACCGGCTTCAGGCCTGGACTCGTATTCAGGGAGGCAGGCGGTACTGAATCGGTATACAATGACCACCCGCCTATGAAGGAGCTGATCCGTGAAGGGAGATCCGTGCCGATAGGTCCCAACATTTATATCAGGGATTCCGAGTACACGGTGGGTATCACCGGGGACTATATGAGGATCCTGGAGCGGGCAAAAGAATGGCGCATGGCTACAGAAAAAAATTTTTAAAAAGGTATTGACAATGTAAAAGTATTCTTGTATACTCTTATTGTAAGTTAAAGCTGTAACATGAAAGGAGATCATTATGAGCGATTATGTAGTAAGAACAACATCCAAGTGGTCCGGTACGGTGACCAATACCACTGTGGATGAATGCAGCACCATGGAGGAGGCTCTTAGTCTGATGGTGACCCGCCTCAAGGAAGAGCAGAGCCTGGTAGATGCTGACTGGTGTCATGTGACAGGATTCTACATCACTGTAGAGGAAAAATGGTATGATGACTCAGTCTCGACCATTGCGAGCGTCCAGGGCGGTGACTATGATGAGTAATAAGATATGGCACTACAGGGGACCTGTTTACAGATTTGAGCATATTCACAGCTATATATGGGAGGGTTACACCACCGCACCCACTATGGGCAAGGCACTCTCAAATCTGGCGTCCAGGTATAAAAAAGAGAATGGTCTTGAGCAGACAGCTCAGATCATCCTTGAAAATATATTCATACATGAGGAGGAGATATCATGACATTGAGATCATTAGTATGTAAGATATCACCGGACGTAACGGTGTTTATCATGAAGGAAGGCTGTACAGATCCTTCCACATTTAAAAGACTTTCTGGCTATGAAGCCACTAAGGAATATATTGGATCCAACGTGGAGGTCAAGGACTTCCGCTTCGATTCAAACATCTTATTTATCACCATATAGGAGGAGAAGACATGAAAATCATTAAATCATTCCCTGAAGAGCTCTCCAAGAGAGATGCGTACAAACTGACCGAGTCCCAGACTGCCGGGAAGCTGGTCGATCTTGCAGGATCCGTTATCGAGCCCACCAAGTGGGTACTGTTCGAAGACGATGACAAGACAGTCCTGGCACTGGAGGCTGACGGTGAGCTGTTCGGAACCATTTCCGGAACATTCATCGATGCCTTCGTCAAGGCCTTCAATGAGCTGGGTGCCGACATGGGTCCCATCCGCGTGGTGACCGGCACTTCCAAAGCAGGCAGAACATACGTGACATGTGAATTAGCTTAACTGATTCCCATACTGCCATGGGTGGGTGGGATGATGGTGGCAGAATCGGAGGTATTAAGATGTATAATAAAATAGAAGAATATCTGGAGCGGCATCTGATCCTGGCACACCTTCTGCTGTGCCTGGAGGGTCTGTGCATAGGCGCAATGTTTGCGCTGGCAATATGAGTATCAATATTTATGAAGCAAGCGGGTATCTGAACATACCCGCTATCGTCAATTTACGGATCCCATTCACGTTCATAGTGGGAGGCCGTGCAACAGGCAAGACCTACGGCGCGCTGAAGTATGTCCTGACCAGCCACCGGAAGTTCATTTTAATGAGGCGTACACAAGCTCAAACAGATCTGATAAACAAGCCTGAGTTCAGTCCTTTCAAACCTGTATGTGAAGATATGGGTATTGAAATAACAACAGCGCCATTGACAAAGTATAATTCAAAATTTATGTTGGATGATGAAGTCGTTGGATATACTGCGGCACTTAGCACGATTTCTAATTCAAGAGGATGGGATGCCAGTGATGTTGACTTATTGGTCTATGATGAATTTGTACCGGAAAAGCACGAAAGAGCATTAAAGTTCGAGGGAACAGCTTTTCTCAATGCAGTGGAGACAATTGGGCGAAATCGTGAATTGAAGGGTAAGAAGCCTCTTCAGGTTTTGTGTTTAGCTAATGCGTTCGACATAGCAAACCCCATATTCATGGAGCTGGGGCTCGTGGGGATCGCTGAGAGAATGCAGCAGAAAGGGCAAGAAACATATATCAATAGAGAAAAGGGTATAATGATTATTATGCCCAAGTCCCAGAGGATAAAGAACAAGAAATCCGAGACAGCCCTGTACAAGCTGACGGAAGGCTCAAATTATGCGGATATGGCGCTATCCAACAAGTTTGTGTATAATCCCACTGACAACATAAAGACCCAGCCTCTGGGCGAGTATAGGCCGGTGGTGAGCGTGGGCGAGATCACGATCTATAAACATAAATCCGGCCGGAGATACTATGTATCAGAACACCGTACCGGAAACCCTGAAAGCTACAACACGGATGAGGTGGATATCAAGCGGTTCATCACGGCACACGGACGGAGGCTGTACCGTGCGCACATGAACGGCAATGTCCTCTTTGAAAACATGACATGTAAATCACTCTTTGAATTATACCTGGTCTGATGACCGGGTATATTTTTACAAGAATAAGTGTTGACATAATACATATAATATTGTAAACTTTGCGTAGGAAGGGCCGGGTGGACGAAGGCAGCCCCGGAAGGGTGTCCAGCTCCATGCCTGGGAGATGACCCCGGCCCACTATTTCAAAGAGGTACATCATGGATTACGATCTTATTATGAATTTCATCACCACCCTGGGCTTCCCCATAGTGGTATGCTGTGCGCTCTTCTGGTACATCAACAAGATGAGCGAATCGCACAAGGAGGAAATAGACTCCCTGCGCACCACGATCTCCGATAACACAACACTGCTGCATGAGGTCAAGGAGCTGATCTCAGCGCTTATCAAGAGGGATGCGATATGATCCAGTTTTCAGGAAACTTGTCCAAAAACTTCAGCCAGGCTGAATATCATCCCGGATCCATGACGGTTTACATGTACCGTCAGACCGTGACATTTATCAAATGTATCCAGGCGTTCCGCACCTGGATAAACAAGCCGATGTATGTCATAAGCTGGTACAGGACCAAACAGGAAAACATCACCATTGGATCCACTGTAGGCGAACGAAGCAACCACCGGACCGGTACAGCCATGGACTGGCACCTTTACAACCATGACATAGACAGGGATGAGTTCATTCGCTACGCTAAGAAGTGGGCCGCCATCTGTAAGCAGTTCGGATGTGTTGGGGAGGCTGGGCTATATGGCTGGGGAGTCCATCTCGGAATGCAGAATCCTGATCAAGCTAAGTCTACAGGGCATAAGTTCGTTCACTGGGACTCCAGATCCGGCAAACAGATCAACAATCCATTCCCAGAGCTGATAGGAGTATAATCATGCTTATTATAGACGAACAGATGAATATATCACTGACCAGAGGTGATACACCGACTATCTCCATTACGATGACAGATGCCAGCGGGAATGCGTATGACTGTTCAGGAGACCAGTCGCTCACTTTTTCAGTAAAGGAAAAGTATGATGAGTCGGCGGTCATCGTGATACCCATCACACTCAGGCTAAACCCTTACTTCACCATAGGCGTAGCCGATACCTGGAACAAAGACCCCGGTGACTACTACTATGATATCCGTCTGGTCACGGCAGACGGTACGTCAGACACATTTATTGCAAACAAGCGCTTTACGATCTTACCGGAGGCACATGACCTTGTATAACATAAAAGGTACGCTGTCAGGCAGCGGTCGCATAGGAGGCAACCTGTCAGGAACCGGCAGCATATCTGCCTCCCTTACAACTCCACAGCTGATATATCCGGGAATATATCAGGGTCCCACAACGGTGACACCGGGACATGTGGATCAGGTCCTCTCAACGAGCAATCTGCTTCTCACTTCCGATATCACCGTATTGAAGATACCGGAGCCGGAGTTCGTTCAGCAGATCTATGACTCCGGAGAGATCGCTCTCGAGGACACGCTCTTCAACGGCTGGACACCGTCCACCACCGCAAAGACCATCAGAGCTACTCATAACGGATCGACCTTCAGCGGCCACTTCGATGAGTATGAGTACATCCTGAAATGGGAGGCGTCATTCCAGGCGGTCTATAATACCGGAGCGACTCTCAAGGCGCAGGTATACTGGGAGGGCGCTGATCAGTATCAGGTCCTGTGCAAACGTCCCAATTCCTGGGCCAATATACAGGCCGATAACTGGAACGGCAACGTGTGCAACACATATATCACCGTTCCGTTCATCCGCTACTATAATTCATCCGGTACTCTTACGTACACACACTCTATATCCTACGGCATATATCCGGCGCTGACCGCTGCTACTTTTGCAAGCTCCACGGCTGACATCACAACGGTCACGCCGAAATGCCCTGCGATGACTGCGAGATGCTCCTCAACATACTTTGCTACGGCAAGAGCATCGGAGCTGGATCAGGCAGAATCCAAGTTCAGGATCATCGGAAAGCTCTACCGCTACAAGATCCCCGGAGACGTGAGAAACATGTATAATGCTTTCTACGAGCGTATGCTCGATGAACAAGTATAAATATATAATAGGAGGAAACAATGAACACAGAAAGTATTCTGAAGCTCGTTGAAGCAGGATTCAATAAAGAGGATATCCTTGCGCTGGCAGGCACAGCACAGCCCACAGGGGCAGAGCCTCCAAAAGACGAGCCGGCTTCTCAGCCGGAACCTGAACCGGCACCAGCGCCCGCACCGCAGCCGGATCCGAATCAGGAACGCTATGACCAACTTCTTGAAGCTATGCAGAAGCTGACCGGAGCGATCCAGGCGGGCAACATCTTAAACAGTTCAAACCGGGAGGACCCGCAGCTGTCACCTGAAGATATTCTGGCAGAGGTGGTAAATCCCAAACCTAACAAAAGAAAGGGGTAAACAAATTGAGTGTCAACACAATGTCATTTGAGCAGGCAGCCACGCTCATGAACGCTATCCACCAGCAGGTGGTCGGTGGCTCATCTCTGACAGCTACAGACGTTTCTTCCTTTATTACTGTAGCGCAGAAAACACTTCAGGCAGGTTACGATCCTGTCATCAATGCGATCTCCCAGATCGTAGGCAAGACCATCTTCTCCATCAGGCCCTATTCAGCCAAGTTCGGCGGCCTTCAGATGGATACACAGAAATGGGGAGCCATTACAAGAAAGATCGCTCTTTCAGACAAGCCCTTCGAGGACAATGAGGCGTTCAACCTGGTCGACGGTCAGGCCATCGACATGTATGAGGTGAACAAGCCCGCAGCCGTTCAGTTCAACTTCTACGGCTTCCAGACATTCTCCAAGAGCTTCACTATCTTCAGAGACCAGCTGGATGCTGCATTCCAGGGGGGACCTGAACAGTTCGGATCCTTCATGACCATGGTAGTTCAGAATGCACTGGACATGATCGAACAGTCCAAGGAATCCATGGCAAGAATGGCTCTCGGAAACTTCATCGCAGGAAAAATCGATGCCAATAACGGTGTCATCCATCTTCTCACCGAGTACAACACAGAGACAGGTCAGAGCTTCACTTCCACAACCATCAAGGAACCTGCTAACTTCCCCGCATTCATCAAGTGGGCTTATGCAAGGATCTCCACTCTGACATCCCTCATGACAGAGAGATCCATGGAATACCAGATCCAGGTAACAGGAAACGAGCTTGTAAGACATACACCGTATGACAGACAGAAGGTCTATCTGTACAACTGGCTTCTGAACAATATCGATGCAAGGGTACTGGCAGACACCTACAATTACAAGTTCCTCGAGCTCTCCGACGTCGAGTCCGTCAACTACTGGCAGGCCATCACTTCACCAGCAGAGATCGAGATACTGCCTACATATCTGAAAACTGACGGAACTCTGACCAGTCCACTGGCTGCTATCAATCAGGATGATATCATGGGCGTGATCTTCGATGATGAAGCTATCGGTATCACAGTACAGGATGAGTTTTCAGGAATCACTCCGATGAACGTCAGAGGGCAGTACTGGAACCAGTACTACAGCTACGTCATCAGATACTTCAATGACTTCACTGAAAAGGGTCTCGTGCTCCTCCTCGACTAGTTTTCTTCTTCCGGATAAAGGCGGGCACATCCCGCCTTTATTCATCATCAGGAGGTGTAAACAATGGGCTACACAGTAAGCTTTTATACATTTACAAAGAGATCCAATTCAACCAAGGTGCCTACGTCAGGAAACACTGATTATACATGCGTCATCAAGAACGGATCCGGAATACTTACGCCCAAGGTAGAGCTGAATCTGGGACTAACATCTGATCCTTCACAGTTCAACTACTGTCATATCACAGCCTTCGACAGATGGTACTATGTCACGGAGTGGTACTTCGAGCGTGGGCTCTGGACAGCCACCTGCAAGGTGGACGTGCTGGCCACATACAAGAGCGCAATAGGAAGCACTTCCATGTATGTGCTGAGGGCCAGCGCAGCTTCAGATGGCAGGATAGTCGATACGCTTTACCCGCTGAAGACTGAATGTTCCTACCAGCACAACTCTGTACTGAGTCCGTTCAAATCATCGGGCACATATGTTTTGGGTGTTATATCGCCTGACGGTGACTACGGATCACTGTCCTACTATATAGTCAATGCCTCAGGCCTTACAACTATATGTAACTATCTGATAAACAGCGCAGTCCAGACAGATGCCAATTTCAGCGTTGCAGATGCTTCGCTGGCGCTTCAGGCATCATTGATCGACCCGATCCAGTACATCAAGACCTGCATGTATTTTCCGTTTGACATGACGGACTTCGGCCTTACAATGGCAAGCACTTCCGTGAACATTTTCATGTGGACGATACCTTCAGTGTTCTGCGCCAAGATAACAAACCAGTGCATAGCTGTGACCAAAAGCATTCAATATCAGGATCATCCGAATAAAGCTGCACGTGGTGCGTATCTCAATACAGCGCCATATACCATTGCCACTCTTTATGCTCCTCCGTTTCCCGTCATAGACATTGATACTTCAGTGGCCTGCAATGGTGGCTACGTCAATCTTGATCTGGCCGTGGATCCCATCTCCGGCAAGGGTGTTCTGACTGTGTACACTAATTCCGTAACACTCAACAGACTGGAGACACAGATAGGAGTCCCCATCCAGCTCTCTCAGGTCACCAGGGACTGGCTTGGAGCCGCAACATCGACCCTCAGCGCAGTGGGTAACATTGTAGGAGCAAGCATGACAGGAAATATTGGCGGGGCCATATCCGGAGTGGCCAGCGGTATAGAAAGTGCCGCCAGGGCTCTTACTCCCAGATCACAGTCTCTGGGACCGGGCGGTGGCTTCATAGATGTTCGTACTCTGGCATGGAAGCTCGATCAGCAGTTCTTTATTCCGGTAGACGATGACAATTCACACAATGGAAGACCATATTGTCAGGTCACCACACCGTCAGCCCTCGGAGGATATATGCTCATACAGGACGGTGACGTACCGATCTCCGGAACAAAAGCCGAAGCTGATGAGATCAGGTCACTGCTTGAAGGTGGCTTCTACTATGAATGAGGTACCCTCATGGCATACGTTCCAAGACTGACAGCTCCATCACTTTCAGATCCTCTTTACTACTCCAACGCTAACCCATACTACTACTCAGGCTGGGGAATGCCTAACTGCACGGCCTATGCCTGGGGCAGAGCGTGGGAGCTGGTAGGAGGTCAGAACAGCGCACAGTATCCGAACGGTGTACCACTTGCGCCGAATCTCAACGCAGAAGACTGGTACAACTATGGCGATCCCTGGCCTCGCGGATCCACTCCGCAGCTGGGAGCTATCGCCTGCTATAAAGACGGTGACTTCTCCGGCTGGGGCCATGTGTGCGTTCTGGAAAGAGACAACGGTGACAACACCTGGCTCGTATCAGAGTCTGCCTATAATGGATACACCTTCAGAGCCTCTCACTCCATAGCTGCCAATGGTGACTATGGCTACGGCAACTACATCTTCCAGGGATTTATATATGTTCCCTGGGTAGATGCCGGTGGTGGCAACTTCAAGTGGTGGATGGCCCGCAAAATACTATATAAAAGAAAGGAGCTTATCCTATGAGTGGAATAAACGGTGTGCCGGCAAGCTACGACTATGTGAACGCATACAATAGCCAATTCAACCCGAGCACTATTCATGTCCAGGATACAAAGCTCTCCTGGTTTTTCAAGAAATATCTCATACAGAAGATCATATCAGTATTCAAGTTCGAGGGCATTCCGGTGACATGGGCAAAGGATTACTTTATGTATTCACTCTTTGTCTTTGGCTTCGTGACTGTCTTTGAAACTGATAAGTTCGGAGTGATCCCGCAGCACTGCACTCTCTCCGGGCGTGATGTGTTCTATCGTCCCAATATCGCAATGGTGGCTAATCCTCTCATCAGAGGGGCACAGCAGCTCAGGATCGGCAAGGACTGCGAGCTGGTGAAGATGCAGCCGGATTACTGCGGATGCTGGGATATCGTAGAATACTATGCGGATCTCATGGCTCTCACATCCGAGTCCGTTGTGGCTAATCTTATAAACTCAAAGATGGCATACGTATTCGGAGCTGAGGACAAGGCCTCTGCCGAGTCTCTCAAGAAGCTGTATGATCAGATAGCTTCAGGTGAGCCTGCTGCATTCGCAGATAAGAAACTGTTCAACGAGGACGGTACTCCGAGCTGGGTTCTTTTCACACAGAATCTCAGCCAAAACTATATTGGTTCAAGGCTCCTTGAGGATCTCGCCAAGATAGATTCACGCTTCAATACCGATATCGGCATCCCAAATGTAAACATAGCAAAAGCTTCCGGGGTGACGGATTCGGAGGTCCGTTCCAACAACGTGGACACGCAGTCCAAGTGCAAGATCTGGCTGGAGACCATTCAGGACGGTCTGGACAAGGTCAACGACATGTTCGGCCTGAATATTACTGCAACGCTTCGCTTTGAAGAAGAGGAGGTGATGGACGATGGCAACTCCGTTCCTGTCGATCCTAACGCTAACTGAATATGATGACAGCATCTGGGACGGTCTTCAGGCCCCTTCCTATGAAGAATATAAGGACGGTCTGTTTACTTCCCATGAGCTGGATAAACGTCTGCTGATATCGAATATCCTCCTGGAGTGCTCGGATCTGGCACTCATATATCCTGACTGGGACTATATGAAGACGTTCATAGAGATGTGGTCAGCCAGCGAGCTTCCTGTGTGGAACAAAATGTACCGCACTACCCTATTTGAGTATAACCCGCTCTGGAACGTGGACGCTGATATCACTGAGTCAGCTTCAGGATCCAATTCCGGAACAACAGGAGGAACCGATACACAGTCCGTGGCAGGGTACGACTCAGCTACTATGGTAGCCCATACACAGGACGCCACAAGCGGTTCTACGTCCGGAAACTGGTCGGAGACACATTCCACCAGAAGGACAGGAAACATCGGTGTAACGAGCTCTCAGGAGCTCCTGGAGCGTGAGAGAAGCGTGGCTCAATTCAATATATATAAATATATCGTGGATTCTTTCAAAAAACGCTTTTGCATCCTCGTATATTAGTGTATAATACATAAGGAGGTATTTTACATGAGCATATTCAATCAATTTCCCTGGACAAATTACAGGGAGTACAACCTTTCATGGGTGATCAAAACCGTGAAGGAATGCAAGGATACCGTGGACGCAGCTCTCGCTGATGTATCCAATGCCGTAGCAACGTACTTTGCAGATCACATCGATACATCACTCACGCAGTCAGGTGATGCGGCGGATGCTGCAACGGTGGGATCAAGGCTGACAACGCTCGGAAACCGTGTGACAACACTGGAAAACACAGCGGTCCACTATTACAACTTTAAGAAACAGGGAGCTGATGTCAACATCATCCCCAACCCCTTGATGAACGCAAGAACCACCACTGATGCGCTCCTGGCTGATATCAGTAACAACTATCAGTATGTGATACTCTTCGAGGGATTCCCCGCAGAAAACGTCTGCATCGATCCGAATAACTCTGACAATCTGCTCTTCAACTCCACACTGTACGATGTGATATTTGATACTACTGAGCCAAAGGGTAGCTTTACAGCAAAAATCGATGTGGCAGCTGCTCCGGTGGTAATCGATGACACGGTATCACCTGCTGTATATGCTGTTGGAGACTTCACCACACTGAAAGCCAAAGCGCTGGCCTATAACATGAGCGCTGTCATGATCCAGGGCTCGAGCCAGATCTATACGGTCGATTTCTGGCACTATGACAGCGGTGAGAACAAGGTCGTACTCTTTGGAGACAACACACCGCACTTGCAGTACCAGTGCAAGGCCGATGGTACAATATCAGCTTTATAAGGAGGTAAACACATGGCCACTAAATACTATGGAATAAACGATAAGTGGACCGATGATGACATTGAGAATGTCATCGAGGTCACATCGGAAGATGGATCCGTTGACAGCGTGAAGGTCAATGGCGTAGAATATGGCGGTGGAGGTGGTGGAGACTTCAGCACGGCAGAGGTGACGTTCAGTAATAGTACTGAAGATAATATCAGTGTTGGAGGCGGTGCCCCAGTCATCGATACCGTAAACGAAGAGATGTATATACTCGGACTCATTGACATAGGCACTACAACACTGCCGGTAGTATTATACAAGGGAGGCCCCACATATTTGTCATTTGCTACATCAGCAACAGTTACTGTGACAGGAAGCCTTCATTTAGCGTCTATCGGTCTGATGCAGAAAGAAATCACCATCACAGGACCTGGTACTATCACAATATCATAGCATTAACATCTAATAGCTCCCGCCCCTGAGCGTGCATGGCCTATATGCAAGGACCGTGCCAAAAGGGGGGTGGGAGTTATTATTATTATTACGTA
>JAEIGA010011334.1_pt1 | contig 13538 bp, 10 predicted proteins | sample 9270691 | NCBI WGS metagenome assembly JAEIGA01 (sample SAMN17057246, study PRJNA624740) | gut metagenome | biome: biome; isolation source: fecal sample | host: Bos grunniens | place: China: Xizang | collected 2019
ATCCTCTTTTACTACGATGTTTTTGGTGTTGCTTTTTGCACACGATGTGATCATTGGCATAAGCATGCTGACAGCCAATGCTAATGCTGTTATTTTTTTGTACTGCATTGTTTCCCTCCAGATGAGAGATAATGAATCCTATTACCATCTATACTGTAAAGCAAATTTTATTTTTTTACATCCGAAATACGCAAAAAGACACAAAAACTATGCCGAATTGATGCTTCAGATGAAGTTTTGTAAATATGATTAGAAATAAGACAGACGGTGAATTATTTGTTACTTTTTACTTTTCGGGGTGTAAGTGCCTCAAATCTATAAATATAATTTAGGAAAATTCAGTTAGAGGAAGCAAGGAACAATCTGAAAATGAACAGCACGGCTCCAGCAAAGCAGTCCAACCGCAGATTTAAGGGTTTTGTAAATAAAACTCTGCATTTCCTTGTCCACAACGGCTTTGCATTTACCGTAAGCGTAATGTGTCTTGTCCATGCGATCCTTTTGGCGATAATGCTCTTTGCAGGTGTAACGCCTCTCGCAGTGGTCAATGCATTCAGCGTTCTCATATACCTGTTCTGCTTCTTCCTGTGTAAGTTCGGTTATATCAAACCGGTCTATATCAGCATCATTTTGGAAGTTACTTTTTATACGATCATATCAACTTACTATGTCGGTTTGAAATGCGGTACTTACTGCTTCCTTTTCTCGATTGTTCCGATAATCATCTACTTCGGCGCATTCCTTTACAAGGGCTCGAAAAGATGGAGCATCGTACTCATGCTCGCATTGAACTTTGCGACGTTTATTGCGCTTTATATCAGATACGCACCTCTTGAACCAGTCTACGAACTGATGCCGCATACCAGGATGGTTCTTGTATGTGTCTCTGCATTTGCAATGGTCTTTTCGACGATCTTTTATAACACGATCTACATCTATACGACTGAGAGAGAAATGGGCGATCTTGAAAAGAAGAATAAGCAGCTGTCATCAGATGCGCACGAGGATGCACTGACAAGTCTTTTGAACAGACGCGGTTTCCTTCCGATTGTTAAGGAAATGATGGAAGATCACTCAAAGGATTTCTGCATTGCATTTTGCGATCTCGATAATTTTAAACGTGTAAATGACACCTTCGGTCACGAAGCAGGTGACGAGGTGTTAAAGCATGTTACGTCGCTCATTAAAAAGGAACTTCCCGGATGCGACATCTGCAGATGGGGAGGCGAGGAATTCGTTATTCTCATGCGCGGTTACAACATGGTAACTGCAAAGGATAAGATGGAAGACCTTAGGAAGCATATCGAATCGAATCCGACAGTATTCTTTAATAAGAGAATTCCCATAACATCGACTATCGGTCTTGAAGGATACAAGGCAGCTTTTACTGAGCCTGAAGAGATAATAAAGGTTGCAGATGCGCGTATGTATTACGGCAAGCAGCACGGAAGAAATATCCTTATCTACGAGGATATGGATTAATCAATACTTATAACTTTAAGATCATCCAAGCCGCGCTCGTCGTGGCTTGTTATTATGAGCAGACGGCCGTTAAGATACTTTCTGATAAATGAGATGGTCTTGTCTCTTGAAGCATCGTCAAGGCCCGTGAAAGGCTCATCGAGAATGACGGCATCAGAATCGTGAAGCATTGCTCTTATAACTGCGAGACGGCGCTTCATTCCGCCTGACATTTCGCCGGCTTTTTTGTTTACCGAATCTTCCGGGAGAAGTTCGCAGATTGCCTGTGTAGCAGCTTCCCTGGAAACATTTTCATTTACTGCAAGGATATTTGTTAATGCAGTTTCTTTTTCGAAGAGTCTGTTCTCCTGGAAACATACTGCAAATCGCATGTTGTCAGGGATATTCAGTTCACCTTCGTCGGGTTTAAGAAGTCCGAGAATAAGAAGAATGCATGTGGTCTTGCCGATACCGGAAGGACCCTTTAAAAGATATCCGCCCTCATCGAAAACGGCGCTGAAATTATCCAGTACTTTCTTATCTTCAAATGACTTGCTGATGTTTTTAAGTTCGATCATTTGAGCACCTTCTTTACGATGAATGAGATAAGTCTTTCGATGATGAATGCGGCGAGAACCGCTGTGAGCGTCCATGCGAGCATCTCAGAAGTTGCAAGGTTGATCTTGGCTCTGTAAAGTCCGTTGCCGACAGATCTTAAAGGCTGGCCTACGACTTCTGCCGTGATGCCGCCTCTGAATGCCATGCCGATAGCAAGGGAAACGGCGCTCTTTATGTGTGATGAAAGGGAAGGCAGATAGATGTAGCGGATCTTTTTCGAGGTCTTCATCTGAAAGACCTTTGCCATATCGAGCACCTTCTTATCAGTAACTGAGAGGCCTTCAAGGATGTTCTTGTAGAAGATCGGGAAAGCGATAACTGATGAAACGATAACCGTGACGTTTGAACTTCCTGCCCAGATAAGAGCAATGATTATGAAGCTTACGACAGGGATCGACTTAATGACTGAAACAAAAGGGGACAGAAAGTCTTTTACAAGACTGAATCTGTATGAAAGAACAGAAAGGAGCGTTCCGGTCACAAGACCTATAAGAAAACCTATAAGGACTTTGCCGGCCGTTGCTCCGACGGAAAGATAGAATGACGGCTGTGTTCCAAGATCAATCAGGGCTTTGACCGTATCGACCGGTCCTGACAGAAGGATGCTGTTATTTACGATAACAGCAAGGATCTGCCATATGACGAGCCAGATCAAAACGATCAAAGTTGTCCTGATATATTTCCTGGTTTTCATTTATCAGCCTTTGTAGTAGAACTCATCTCCGGGGAGATTTCCGCCTACGGCCTTGGGATCGTAATTGTAGAGGACCTCAAGATATGCGGAGAGATTTGTCTTAACGCTGTCGCCTGTCATGCATACGACGTTGCAGAGAGGGATAGCCTTCTTGGCGATGGGCTCCTTGCCGATGATGTCGCTTGCTACGACGAGTGCAGCTGTGGTATCAACGTCAGAATTGGCTGCATTTACGCTTGCCTCATGCTCGCTGATGAATGTCTTGACTGCTTCGGGATGTTCTTTGAGGAAGTCGTTTCTTACGATAGTTACGCCTGTAACCATTCCGAGACCGCCTGTTAATGACTGCCATTCGTCCTCAAGTGCAAATGCGGGAGCGATTGCTTCGTTCTGTGCGCATGCAACAGTAACGAAAGGCTGGGGAAGTACTGCGATCTGTGTGGGATCTTCTGCGAGTACTGCTGCAACTTCCGTTGATTCGGACTTGAACTCGATGGTGCAGTCGGATACTCCGTTCTGGTCAAGGAGATATCTGAGTGAATACTCGGGTGTTGCGCCCTGGCCTGTTGTGATGACTGTCTTTCCTGCGAGGTCAGCAACGGACTTTACGGATTCGTCGCCCGTAACACAGTAAAGAACGCCTAAAGTGTTGATGTCGATGGCAGTAACTCCGCCGTTTGTCTTGTTGTAGAGAACAGAAGCGAGGTTGGCCGGTACAAGAGCGATATCAAGGTCGCCTGATACGATCTTGGCTGTGATCTCGTCGGGTGCTGCCGACATGGTGAAATCATACTTTCCTTCGGACTCGCCCTTAGCTGACTTGTCCATGAGGTTAACGATACCGATAGTTGTAGGTCCTTTGAGTGAACCGACTCTGACGACTGTGTCGTCCTTCTTCTTTGCACATCCTGCCATGAATCCGATGGACATAACGGCAGCAAGTGCGGCTGCAATAATCTTATTCTTCATAAGATTTCCTTCTTTCTAATATAAAATGCGAACTGATTATACACCCTTCTTAAAAAGTGCGTTTGTCAATTTTTGTTTACAGGCAGTAAATTCTATCGACATACTGTCTATTTATAATTATTTATATCTCTAACTGTCATGGCCGAACATTAATTAAAATATTTTGATATAATTATATTTAAGTTATTGTTTTTCCGTGATGAGCCAGAGGACACCTGATAAAGGTCTTTCGGAGGAATATATGGCAGATCAGGACATGATTTTTAAGAAAATATCCGAAGCTTTGCTAGTGGATTATTCGAGTGTTTATTATGTTAACGCCATAACTAATGAGTATTACTGGTATTCTGTAAATCCCGAATTCCATTCTTTATGCCTGGAACAGGGCGGAGACGATTTCTTCAAGAACATTATCCGTGACTGCAAGAAGGTCATCTATGAAGAAGATCAGCATATCTTCATTGAGGATATCCAGAAGGAAAATCTTCTGAATGCAATGAAGAAGGGCAGTATGCAGAACATCGAATACCGTCTGATGATTAACGGTGTTCCGACATGGCATTCCCTCAGAATGATCCGCGGCGTTGATGACAATGCCGATTATTTCATTCTCGGCGTTTTAAATATCGATAAGGAATACAAGAGACGCGAAAAGGAAAAGGAACTGGCGCGTCAGAAAGAAATATTCAACCAGATCACATCCAGCCTTGCCGAGCAGTTTGATACTCTGTATTACATTGACGTGAAAACAGGCACTTATGTTGAGATCTCTTCAACTGACGAATATAAGAAACTCAATGTTCCGGCAACGGGAAGCGATTTCTATTCGGAGAGCCGCAGAAGCATCCGTAAATACGTACATCCCGAAGACCAGGAGAGAGTCCTCAAACTGCATTATAAGGATGCCATGCTCGAAAACCTCAAGCACAGGAATTCCTTTGCGGTTACTTACCGTCTGGTTGTTAACAATCAGGTAAAGCACATAAGACATACGGAGATACTTGCAAGCGACAAGTCACATATCGTTGTATGTATCGAGAATATCGATGATGAAGTCAGGGCAAGTCTTGAACTTAAGGAGTCTACAGAGAGAGGCCTTACCTATACGCAGATCGCGGAAAGTCTTGCAGCACAGTATGACATTATCTACTATGTTGATGCCCAGACATTATATTACGTTGAATTTGCTTCGAATAAACTTTACGGAGAACTTGAGATACAGGAAGAGGGAGAAGATTTTTTCAACACGGCAGAGAAAAATGCCGACATGGTACTTCACCCTGAAGACAGGGAGAGGATAAAGCTTTTCCTTAATAAGGATAATCTCATTTCCCGTTTGGAAGAAAACAGGCAGCTTATTGAAGATTACAGAATGGTAGTTGACGGCGGAGATGCCCAATATACCAGAATGATGGTCAGCTGGTCTTCTGACAAGTCACATTTCATAATCTGTATTGAGAACCGTGATGACATCATTAAGAAAGAGAATGAGCAGCTTCAGGCTATTACCACGGCGAACGAGATGGCACGCCGCGACAGTCTTACGGGCACAAGAAACATAACCGCATATCATGAATATGAGAAAGAACTTCAGCAGATCATCGATGATAAGACCGGTGAACTGTTCGGCATAATCATGTGCGACTTAAATGACCTCAAGATCATCAATGACACACAGGGTCATAAGGCCGGTGACGAATACATCAAGAATGCCTGCAAACTGATATGCAGAACATTTGCGCACAGCCCTGTATTCAGAGTCGGCGGAGATGAATTTGCGGTTGTCCTGAAAGATCAGGAGTTTGCAGACCGTGAGAATCTTGTCTCGACATTCAGAAAACATGTTGAGGAGCACATAAGAATGGGGCAGGGACCGGTCATAGCCACGGGTCTTGCCGTATATCAGCCAAACAGTGATGAGAGTGTTGAAGATATTTACAAGCGTGCGGATGAACGCATGTATGAGAATAAGTCCCACCTGAAGGAGATGAAACTCACAGCAGAGGCTTACTCCATGAAAGATCTTGATGATTCAAAGGTCATTACCGAAGAACGCAGAAAGCTGCTGGATGCATTGTTCAAGTCCTATGATGTTGTTTCAGAGGGAACTTACGTATATCTCTGCGACATGAAATATGATTTCTCCAGATGGTCCAAAAATGCCGTCGACGCATACGGACTTCCTTCTGAATACATGTATGGCGCAGGAGATATCTGGGAGAACTATATCCATCCCGATGACCGTGATGCATATCACAAGGGCATCGATGAGATCTTTGCAGGCAATTCATCCGGACATGACATGCAGTACCGCGCCAGAAGAACTGACGGCGGATATGATGTATGTACCTGCAGAGGCGTTGTACTCCGTGATAATTTCGGTGATCCTGATTATTTTGTCGGAACGATAAGAAATCACAGTTCACAGGGCCATATCGATACGCTTACGGGCCTTCGCAACCAGTATGGTTTCTTCGATGAACTCGACAGCTGCATAAAGAGACAGGCGGAGATAACTGTCCTGGTAATTGGCATAAGCAAGTTCTCCGAGATCAATGAAGTTTACGGATACCATTTCGGCAACCGTGTTCTTCAGCTCTATTCAAGAAAAATATATGAATCAGTCGGTAATACCGGAAGCTGTTTCAGAATCGACGGAACAAAGTTTGCCGTAATCAGCAATTTGCTTTCACTGGATGAAGTTCAGGAAAAATATGCTGCTTTCCGTAACTATTTCCGTGAAGATTTCCAGGTTGATGACAAGAGGATCCTGCTCGAAGTAAACTGCGGTGCACTTAAGCTCGATGCCTTTGATTTTGATTCGCAGACTGCATATGCGTGCCTTAACTTTGCATATGTTGAGTCCAAGACGCGTAATCAGGGCGATATGGTCCTTTTCCATAATGACTATGGTGAAGACAACAAGCAGAGACTCGAAAAGATCCATGCGATCCGCGCTTCCATCATGCACGGCTACAGAGGATTCTATCTCCTTTATCAGCCTGTCGTTGATGCCCAGACAGAGCAGATCATCGGAGCAGAGGCGTTGCTGCGCTGGAAGAACGATAAATACGGAATGGTGCCTCCTGACCAGTTCATCCCGCTCCTTGAAGCTGACCCCCTGTTCCCTGAACTCGGTGAATGGATCATCAAGGAAGCCGTTTATGCCGCAAAGAAGCTCCTGAAGAAGAATCCGGACTTCGTTATCAACATTAATCTGTCTTATACACAGCTCGAAAAGCCTGACTTTGTGGATATGGTATTCCGCATCCTTGAAGAGATGAAGTATCCTCCGGAACACATCTGTTTCGAAGTTACTGAAAGATGCAGACTCCTTGACATCGATCTTCTCAAGAATGTCATTGCCAACCTCAAGTCTAGAGGAATACTTGTTGCGCTTGATGATTTTGGTACAGGATTCTCATCGATCGGAATCGTTAAGGAACTTCCTTTCGACATCATCAAGATCGACAGAGGCTTTGTAATGAGAATCGAGGAAGACGAGGTCGAGAGAGAACTTATCAAGTATTTCGCAGGTTTTGCTTCGCTCTTCGGTGCCAAGGTTTGCGTCGAGGGAATAGAGACCGAAGGAATGAGAGACATCCTTCAGATGTACCATGTCGAGAGCTTCCAGGGTTACTATTATGCAAAGCCTCTTAAGCTTGATGAAATTGTAAAGTGGGAAGCCGTTAAGAACGATTAAGACAGCGGAGGCTGCACTGACCGTCATGAAGAAGAAAAGGCACATCAACAGATCAGTCGTCATATCGGTTATTCTCATGATGATCGTTTGCATTACCTTGCCGTTTTCGACACCGGTAAGAGCTGATGACAGCAAGGTCGTCCGCGTCGGCTGGCACGAACCGCCTTATTTCATTACCGATCAGTACGGAAGAAAATCCGGTTATTCATATGAATACCAGCTGAAGGTTGCTGCTTATACAGGCTGGAGATATGAGTATGTTGAAGGCACCTGGTCCGATCTTTTCGAGATGCTCAAAAAAGGCGAGATCGATCTGTTAAGTGATATCTCATATACGGAAGAACGTGCAGAAGAGATGATATTCTCTTCGATCCCCATGGGTACGGAATCATACTATGTCTTTATCTCGCCCGATAACACTGAGATCGTAGAAGCTGATTATTCAACTCTGAACGGAAAGAGCGTGGGAATTCCCGAAGGAACGATACAGGTTGAATTCTTTAAGGAATGGGCAGCAGAACACAATGTGGAAGCGCAGATCATCGAGATAAACTGCGATTCCGAAGAAGGTATAAAAAAGATTGGTACGGAATTTGATGCTTTCGTAACCATGGATACTTTCGGTTCGCCTGATACGGCAGTTCCGTTGTGGAAGGTCGGTTCTTCGGATTTCTATTTTGTCGTAAGCAAAGACCGTCCTGACTTGGCTGCAGAACTCGATGAGGCGTTAAACCGCATTCAGGATGAGAATAAGTATTACGACCAGCAGCTGCACGACAAGTATCTTAAGAGTACAGAGACGTATAAGTACCTGAGCAATCCCGAAATCGAATGGCTTGAAGGTCATGGTAAGATCCGTGTCGGTTATCAGGATGATTACCTTTCTTTCTGTGCAAAAGATCCCAAGACCGGTGAATTGACTGGCGCTCTCAAAGAATATCTTGAATATGCTTCTTCGGCTTTCGAGAATGCAGATGTCGAGTTTGAAACTATAGCATATCCCACTGCCTCTGATGCTTTGGAGGCACTTAAGAGGGGAGAGATCGACTGTGTTTTCCCGGCTAATCTTACGACCTACGATGCCGAGCAAATGGATATTGTAATGTCGCCGCCTCTTATGCGTTCGCATATGGATGCAGTGGTAAGGGAGTCTGACCAGGCTGATTTCCTGAATAAGGAAGAAGTGGTTGTGGCAGTAAATAAAAACAACCCCAATTACGACCTGTTTCTTGAAGAGAACTTCCCGGGATGGAGCAGGGCATATTTCAAAGATACATCAGCCGGTCTTTATGCGGTTTCAGCCGGAACTGCCGACTGCGTTATCGTAAGCTCTTACAGATACGGCAATATTGCAAAGCAGTGCGAGACTCTTCACCTGACGACTGTTTATACAACTGTTGACATGGATTACTGCTTCGCTGTGCGTCTGGGCGATACCGAACTGTATTCGATCCTTTCAAGGGTTACCGGGGTGGTGCCTGATGAAGTGATCAATTCGGCTTTGAATTATTATTCCGCAGAAGCCATGAAGACGACCTTCGGTGATTTAATCAGGGATAATCTCGGTATCATAATGACTGTTGTGGCAGTTGTATTGCTCGTTATCCTGATCCTTCTCTGGCGCAGCTTCCGTGCTGAAAGAAAGATGCATGAAGAAGAACGTCTGGTCAAAGATCTTAATGCTATAGCTTTTGTCGATTCGCTTACTTCAGTGCGCAATAAAGCATCTCTCATGGATTATATGCAAAAACTGCAGGAACGTCTCGACAGGGGTGACAAGATCAGTTTTGCCGTAGGAGTCTTTGACTGTAATGATCTAAAGAAGATCAACGATGAGTGCGGCCACGATAAAGGCGATACATATCTTAAGAATGCATGCGATATTATCTGCAGAGTCTTTGAACACAGTCCCGTTTTCAGAATGGGCGGAGATGAGTTTGCCGTATTCCTGCAGAACTGTGATTTTAAGAACAGGGAAGCACTTATCAGACGCTTTGCCGATGAACAGGATTCGATCAATGAATCTGCATCGGATATTTGGAAAGAGGTTCATGTTGCGTTCGGTATTGCAGTCTATGAGCCGGGAGTAGATGATTCGATCGAGGATGCCATGCGCCGTGCCGATAAGATCATGTATGAAAACAAGCGCTTAATGAAGGAGAAGGCTGAAGCCTGATATCACTTATCGTTCTTAACGAACAATGCTCTGTATTCTCCCGGTGCCATTCCTTTTTCTTCGCGGAATACCCTGTTAAAACTCGGGATGCTCTGAAATCCTGACAGCATGGCTATCTCTGTTAAGGTGTGTCCTTCTTCTGACAGCAGTTCGGTGGCTTTCTCAAGTCTTATCGTGTTAAGCCACTTGTTGTAATTCATGCCCGTAATGTTTTTGAATATCCTCGAAAAATAATCCTTGCTGATGCCTGCCATCTCGGCCATTGCGCCCTGTGAAAGATCATCGGCGGTAAGGTTGTTCTTAATATAATCAGTAACGGATATAAGGCGTCTCATGACGTCATCGCTGTATCCGCCTGCGTCTTCTTCGGCAAGCTCCGGTGCAAGCTCTTTCCTGTATTCGAGCAGTGTAAGCATGAAGTCCATAAGGAGCATGCAGCATCTTATCTCACGGTCAGACCTTCCTGAGAAGAAGAGATCTTTCATCTGATCTGTTATGGCTTTGAGCTTGCCGGCGAGTTCAGGATGGTTATTTGCACGGATAACATGCAGGTTTCTGTAAAGATGCATTATGCGCCTGAGATCGAAAAGCGAATTGATAAAGGCGTTCGAGAACTGGATGATCAGAGAATTGGTCCTGTCCGCATCTATCGTTGAATGCATTTCCATGGGCCAGATGAGCACGAGATCGTCCGGATCAAGCTCATACGTGTTCTTGCCCACGCAGTAGATATTGGGCCCCTCAGGGCCTACGAGAAGGATCTCTCCATATGAATGCCAATGCGCCTTATAGCTCCTCTCCGAAAAGCCGGTGGACATGTTAAAGGCGCTGACATGGTCAAAATCGTATGTCTCGTAATTACTGTAGTCCATTCATTTTGCATCCTGTTTTAGTATGGGTTAATTATATCGGATATAAATATCGATTGTATGTCACCGATTTTGCTTATTTGTTCCCTGATGTCAAAAAATGATTAATCCGATTCCGAATAGTGAGGAGGATTGACCGGATTCTAATAATATAATTCCCACCGAAAATCGGAAAATAACCGGGGAGATGTGAAATATGAGAAGCAACACGATTGATATGACACAGGGCAGTCCTGTAAAACATATCCTGCTTTTCGCATTGCCGACGCTTATCGGCAATGTCTTTCAGCAGATCTATAATCTTGCCGACTCCATGATCGTCGGTAATTTCCTCGGTTCTGACGCTTTTGCAGCCGTAGGCGCGACTTCCTCAATAACCTTCCTCTTTTTCGCGCTTTGTAACGGTATAGGAAGCGGAGGCGGAGTCGTGGTGTCCCAGTATTACGGAGCACAAGATGACAGTAATGTTAAAAAGTGTATCGTTAATACAGGACTCATTATGCTCATCGTACCCGTTGTGTTTGGAATTACAGGTTTCACCACGGCTCCGCTTTTGCTAAAGCTTTTGCAGACACCCGACCTTATCCTTGCAGATGCAGTGCTCTACACACGCTTTATGTGCGTAGGCCTCCTTTTCGTATCGCTTTATAACTTCATATCTTCGATGCTGAAAGCACTTGGTGATTCAAGATCTCCTCTGTATTTCCTTATAGCATCCACACTTATCAACGTTGCTTTGGACTATCTTTTCGTAGTCGTCATCCCGATGGGAATCATGGGAGCTGCTCTTGCAACTGTCATCTCACAGTTCTTATCAGTTCTTCTCTGCGGTATCTATGCTTATAAGAAGAATCCTTATTTCTCCATCAAGCGCGAAGATATGTCGATCTCACGCAGCATGGTATTTAAGATCGTAAGATTGGGCGTACCCATGTCACTGCAGTTCGCTCTCATTGCGATCTCATCAATGGCATTGCAGTTTGTCGTAAATTCTTTCGGAACCACAGTTATTTCCGCATTTACGGCAACAAACAAGATCGAGCAGTTCATTCACCAGCCTTACATGACACTTTCTGCAGCACTTTCAACATTCAGCGGCCAGAACTTCGGTGCAAAGAAGAATGACCGTGTTCTCAGAGGTTATAAAGTAAGCCTCATAATGATGGCAATTCTCACAGTATTCCTCATGCTTGTCATGCAGGTATTCGGAAGAGCAATCGCTTCGTTCTTTGTTCCTGAGCAGGATGTTGTTTTGCTTGCTGCAAAGGGCCTCAGGATCACGAGCGTATTTTATCTGACACTCGGCATGATCTATGTTGTCCGCGGCGTTCTTACAGGCATCGGCGACGCATTCTTCTCGCTCTTTAACGGAGTTATCGAAGTCATCGGAAGATTCACCATTCCGCTTCTTCTCACATCCTATCTCGGATTCGGCGAAGCAGGCATATGGCTTTCTTCCGGCGCTGTCTGGCTCATCAGCGGTGTTACCGCATGGATCAGATACAGAGCATACTTCGGTTCAAAGGCTCAGGCATCTGTTAAACCTGCCCTGCATACGGGTAAGCACGGTCTGCATGTCAGCAGATCAGGCAGAAAGTATGCCCCTTCACAGAAATAAATTAATTCGAATCCCGAAATAGAATTAGTTTAGCAAACCCCGCTATCCGTGCAGTAATGCAGCAGGTAACGGGGCTTATTTATTTGCTTTGAATTATCAGATAACGGGATTATCTGTTATCGACCTTCTCGGGATACATGTCGTGGTTAAAGAGTCTGTCTTCTGCAACCTTTTCCCACTTTGTTCCGGGCTTTCCGTAATTGCAGTAAGGGTCAATGGAGATTCCTCCGCGCGGTGTGAACTTGCCCCAAACCTCAATGTATTTGGGATCCATGAGCTTGATGAGATCCTTCATGATTATGTTTACGCAGTCCTCATGGAAATCACCGTGGTTGCGGAAAGAGAACAGGTAGAGCTTTAATGATTTGCTCTCGACCATCTTCTCTGAAGGAACGTAAGAGATCGTGATCGTGGCGAAGTCAGGCTGTCCCGTGATCGGGCACAGGCTCGTGAATTCAGGGCAGTTGAACTTTACGAAATAATCGTTGTCCGGATGCTTGTTCATGAACGTCTCGAGTACAGACGGATCGTAATCCTGGCTGTAAACGGTGCCGTTGCTTCCGAGTTTTGTAAGACCTTCTTTCTCGCGCATGGATTACCCCCTGATGAGATTGTACTTGATGCCTTCGTCGTAAGTGTCGATTCCCTCTGCCTTCTTGATTGCCTTAACTACGACATATGTGAGAGGAGTAAAGAGGACTTCGTAAGATACCTTGAAGAGGTACTGGAAAAGGATCATCTGAAGCACAACGGAATTTTCCATTGTTCCCCAGAAAGCGATCGTGATGAAGATGACTGAATCCAATCCTTCGCCGATAACAGTTGAAAGGATCGTACGGACCCAGAGGTTCTTTCCCTTGGTAACGACCTTTAATCTGGACAATACGATTGAGTTTGAGAACTCACCGAAAAGGTATCCGGAAAATGATGCCAATGCAACTCTCGGAGTGGTGCCCAATACGGTTGCATATGCTTCCTGGCTTTCCCAGTAGCCCGGGTGGGGAAGTGCGATCGTAAGAAGATAGATGAGCACTGCAAAGAAGCTGCAGGCAAATCCGAGCCAGATGATGGTTCGTGCTTTCTTGAATCCGTAGACTTCCGTGAAAACGTCACCGATGATGTATGTGACGGGGAAGAGGATAACTGCTGCAGGAAGGGTAATGTTCTCTGTTACTGCCCAGAGCTTTCCTGCAACGAGGTTTGAGAGCAAAAGGCATGTCACGAAGATGATGCCGATGCACATAAATAATCTTGATACTGTTTTCTTTTCTGTCATTTTAAAATCTCCAAAATAAAAAAGGCTCCCAAAAACAGGAGCCCTCATTTAATCAAATAAGCAACTTAATAGCACATGATATAAATGGTTGTCCTGGTTTTGTTTATCGACAGGATGGCACAAACGAACTGTCGGCTCATAAAAAGCACGCATA
>JAEIGA010011335.1_pt1 | contig 13538 bp, 31 predicted proteins | sample 9270691 | NCBI WGS metagenome assembly JAEIGA01 (sample SAMN17057246, study PRJNA624740) | gut metagenome | biome: biome; isolation source: fecal sample | host: Bos grunniens | place: China: Xizang | collected 2019
ATAAAGTGGCTATTGAAGATGATCCAAGCGTAGCAGAAATAAACAAAGTAACTGATAACAATATGAACGAAATTAAGTCAGTAGTAAATAATAATGCTGACGTATTAGAAACAGCCGAAGTAACAGCAAATAAAGTAACTTCTATTTCAAGTGCTTCAACCGATACGCAATACCCAAGTGCGAAATGCGTTTATGACATAGTAGGCGATATAGCAACTGCATTAGATACTATAAATGGTGAGGTGGTATAGTATGGGAACAATAGCAGAAAAATTAACATATTTAAGTGACACAAAAGATAAACTAAAAGAAAGCATAAACAACATAGGTGGCTCAATAACAAACGAAACCACATTTAGAGCCTATGCAGAAGAACTAGATAACATCTATTCAAATATACCAAAAACAGCCTATCAAGAAGGCTCAAATTTATCTTTTTCTTCTATTAAAGGGAAAGTAGATGTAGATAGAATAGAAGGAGATACAACACAAGATACATACGAGGGGTATAATTTATTAGATATATCAAACGTAGATATTTCAGTTGAGAAAGCAACTTATACAACAACTGATACGGGTTATACAATAGTAACAAATAGCCAAGCTAGTGAAAGTGCTTATGGACGTATAGTAATTGCAACTTCTTTTGTAAATAGTAGTGAAGAATTTGCTATGTCTTTTGATGTAACAAGTAATGTAGCAGGAAAAATAATTGCAGGGTGGGTAGGAGCAGGAAAATTAGTGCAACAAAATATTAGTGCAAATACTAAAACACATATATTTACACATTTTACAGGAATAAGTACAACAGCCTTTTCGTTAGGAATATATGCACCAAATACTACATTAAAAGTAGAAAACCTAATGATATACAAGGGAACAACACAAAAAGACTACGAGCCATATACCAATGGTGCAAGTCCAAACCCTACCTACCCACAAGATATAGAAGTAGTAACAGGAGAACAAGAAGTAGTAGTACAAAGTGCTAATTATTTCAAACCTCAACTTAAAGTAAACGGAACAGATATTACACAGGTTAGGTGTGCTGTAACATTACAAGATGATGAATTTACATTTGTAGCAAGTGGTAATGATATGTATTTGGGAAATGTAGGTACTTCTGGTACAAGTTATGGAAATAATAGGGGAACTTTAATAAAACTACCAACCAATGCAAGTAAAGTATATGTAACTACAACAAACACAGACTTTAATGCAAATTATATATGTTGGTATGATGAAAACAAAACAACGTTAGGTTTTGTTCTTTCAAATTCAGCAGGTAATAATATTCCAAGTGGTGCTAAATATACGAACGTAAGAATAGGCAAAGCTGATAGCGTAAGTGGTACAACATATAAAACAAAAGTAATGGTAAGAATAGATGATAGCACTACTTCTTATGTAGAACACCAAGAACAAAACTATACTATTAATTTAGGAGATATAGAACTAGCTAAAATAGGTACATATCAAGATAGAATATTTGAAACAAGTGGAAAAAATTTATTTAATAATAGTGTAGAAAGAAAAAGTGCTTACCCTGTTGCAATTGATAGCAGTATTGGTCAAGCAGTAAGTTACAATAATTCAAGTGCAACTTATTCTTATGTAAATTGTGCTTATGTAGAACAGGGCAAGACTTATACTATATCTTGGACACAAAGCACAACACCTGCAAGTACAAATACAAGAATAGGCGTAATATTAGATAGTAATAATATAGTATTGGCAGTACAAAATACTTGGTTGAATAGTGCAACTTCAATAACTATAAACCCAAGTGTAAGTGGTTATTTGGTATTAGCAACCGATATAAATGCAACCAATATAATGATAAATAAAGGCTCTACTGCTTTACCTTATGAACCTTATGGTAGTGGTAAATGGTATATAGAAAAGAATATAGGAAAAGTAGTATTAAATGGAAGTCAAACTATAACTCTTAATACAAGTGGAACTAGAAGGTTTAATGCAACTTATTCTACATTAGGTTTAACAAATATTAAGAGTGGAAGTACAGCAATGGACACACAAACAAATTATAGAATGTGCGACCATTTTAGATATGAAGCTAATAATTCAAATTGGGGTATGTACTACTTACATAGTGGTTGGTTAGTTTTATTAGATAGTGGAAGTGTAATAGCAAGTGCTGATGCCTTAAAAACTTGGTTTGCTTCAAATAATACAACAATACTTTATGTACAAGAAACACCTACTTATGAAGAAATAACAAATGAAACACTAATAGCAGAGCTAAACGAAATAAAGAAAATGATGAGTTATAATGGACAAACTAATATAAATATTAGTGGTAATTTACCTATGCTTTTAAAGGCTAGAACTTTAAAGGGGGAATAGTTATGCAAATTTTAGACATAGTAAGTAAATATTGGACATTAATATTATTCTTTGGTGGTTTTCTAATTACAATGGGCAAATATCAAATGGCACAAACTAGGGCAATAAAATGTAGTTTAAGAAATGATATTTTAGAAATATGGGATAGGTGCAAAGAACAAAAGAAAATAACAAGATACCAATTACAAGCAATAGAATTTAGTTATGCTGAATATAAAAAACTAAAAGGTAATTCCTTTGTAGATGATATACACGAAAGAGTGAAAAGTTTTGAATTGATAGACTAGGGGGTAAATTATGAGTAATAAAACATACGATATTTTAAAATGGATCGCACAGATATTAATTCCAGCAATAGCAACATTATATTTTAGTTTAGCTGGTATATGGAACTTTCCTTATCCAGAAGAAGTTGTAGGAACACTAACAGCTATTGATACCTTTTTAGGTGTTTTACTAGGTATTTCATCATACAACTATAATAAAAAGTTAGAAGGTGAATAGTATGAATTTTACTGACTTTATTAATACTTATAATGGTAAAAAGATAGACTATGATAAAGCAGCTGGTGTACAATGCGTTGACTTGGCTAAAATGTATATGGAAAAGGTACTAGAAATAAAGACCAGCGCAATAGGTAACGCAGAAGCATACTGGCGTAGATATAATGAAATACCATTTTTATATAAGAACTTTATTAGAATACCAAATACACCTACATTTATACCACAAAAACGGCGATATAGTTTTATGGGATACTAGACACGGTAAATACGGACATATAGCAGTAGCAGACGGAATAGGTACAACTTCTTACTTTTATTCATACGACCAGAACTGGGGAATAAATAAAGCAATACATAGAGTAAAACATAATTACAAAGGTGGTTTTGCTGGTGTATTAAGACCACTTGCACAGGATAAAATAAATGGCAAGTATAAATTCAAGATAGGTGATATAGTAGAAGTAAATGTTGAAGTAAGTCCTACTGGATCGCTAGAAAAAAGTTTTGGCAATTCTATTATGCAAGTAGACAGCAACGGATATCAATTCTGGATATGGACAAGCGAAATAAAAAACGGATACTTAAAAACTAGGGCAAGAATAATAGGAATAGAAAACAATATTTATAAATTAGAAGTATATCCAGATAGAACAGGACAAAAAGGTAACTACTTTGACTGTATTGAAAAATATATGAAAAAGGCTTAAAAAGTGGCTTACGAGAATGCGTTTTAAGGCATTTTAATTGATAAGGTAGAGTAATTACATTAGGTAAAAATTCCCACATTTTTCCCACATTGGTTTTTAATTGGATAAAAATTGATGACGAAAATTCGCACACTGTACAGGTTTAAAATAGTAGTTTCATAGTGGGGGTTCAAGTCCTCTCTACCGCACCAGAAGACGAGATGCCTTACAAAATAAAAAGAACTAGACTTTAATTAGTTTAGTTCTTTTTTTATTTCCCACATATTTCCCACATTAGAAAAATTTTTATAAAAAATTAAAAAAAGTATTGACAATAGGTAATACCTATGCTATAATATAATTAGAAAAAGGAAAGGGGAATATTGAGATGAGAGAATACAAAGTAAGAAAAAATGAAATAGGAACTTATGTAGAACAACTAATTAACGAGTATAACAATTTTATAGTAAAACCTAAATTCACAGGAAAAGAAGCATACGAATATTTAAAAGGACTAAAAATTGAAATAGCTGAAACCAGAAAAATGATGAAAAGGGAAGGTAAATAAGAATGGATAATTTAGAATTATTAGAATTAAAAAGACAATGGAGAAAAGAAAACAAAAAAGAAAAAAGAGTAGTAGATGATGTTGAAGGTTTAACATTAGAACAAATTAAAACTATAAGAGATATCAAGAAAAAAGATGATGACGGCAGCTATGAGTTCTGGAAGAACTATGTAATTGAATTAGAAAAATGTAATTGGGGGAAATAATTATGGATCGTAACAAGATACAAAAAAAGTATGATGATAACCACACTATTAGGATATCATTAAAACTAAACATAGAAACCGATAAAGATATTATAAGTAAAATTGATATGAATAGCAAACAAGCTAGTATTAAGGAATTAATTAGAAAAGGAATAAAGAGTAGCACATAACTACTCTTTTTATTTGTCCCAAATACTTACAACTTCTTTTTGTTTTTCTGGTAGTGTATGTAAATAAACCTGGGTTATTCTCATATCATAATGTCCCATTAGTTCCTGGACACTTTTTAAGTCAGCACCATTTAGTAAGAGAGTAGAAGCATAAGTATGACGTAAAGCGTGAAACTTTCTATGTTTTATTCCTAGCTTTTTAAGAAGTCTAGCCCAGAAGTTGTATAATTGTTTATGGGTTACTTCACCGAATACTAATTCCTGCTTACGATCCATTTCATTTAATTTATCTATTAGAACCTTTGGAATATAAATTATTCTTTTTGAATTAGCAGTTTTAGGCTCACTTGTTATAGTTTGCATTTTTTTATTTCCGTCTTTATCAAATACAGCCACACGTTTTACACTTTCCTTAACTTCTATATAGCCTTTATCTAAATGAACATTAGACCACTTTAAAGCTAGTATTTCACCGTTCACGCATACCAGTATATATAGCTGTATAAATTATATATTCATATTTAAGACCTTCTATGTTTTTAATGATATAGTTTAGTTCTTCTTTATTAAAAATATCTAATTTTTTATCCTGGTTCGTTTTAGGGATACTTATTTTATTGCTAGGGTTTTTATTTATTAGTTCTTCATCTATACAATATTCCAAAAATGAGTGTAGTAGCTTATGGATCGTTTTAATTTTTTCTGCTGACTTGCCTTCTTCTATTAGTGAATTATAATAGTTTTGGATATCTAGCTTTTTTATTTCATTTATTTGGTATAACTTAAAAGGGCATTTAGATAAATAGTTTCTGTAAGTGCCTTCATAATGTACAAATGTAGCTGGTTTAACTGCTATACGTTTAATAGTAAAAAGCCAAGTTTTAAGCATATAAATAAAAGGCTCTTTGGATATATTCTTATTCATATATTCAGCAGCCTTTTTTTCAGCGTCTTTAATTCCTTTTCCGTAAAATTCTTTACGAATGGGTTTTCCGTCCTTATGTCCTATTACTTTGGTTATTCTATAATAAGACTTACCATTTTTAACACAATTAGTTTTCATTTCCTACGCCTTAACTCAACTACTTTTCCTATAATTCTAATTGGTAAGTTTTGTATATCCTGGACGGAATATTCCATTGGTTTATATTTTTTATTTAAAGGTAGTAGGGTAATACCAGAAGCTGACTTTTTAATTCTTTTAAAAGTACCTTCATAGCCATTAACCATAACAACACAGTCACTACCGTTTTCAGCGTCACTACATTTTTCTAGTATGATGATATCATTATCTAAATATTCTGGCTGCATACTATCACCTTTTATTTTTAAGCCGAAATATTGCTTATCACTATTAACCATATCAATAGGCAAGTCTTCTGTACCGATAATGTCTTCAATACATTCTAACGGAATACCAGCAGGAATAAAACCATATACATTAATAGTAATATATCGTGGATCACCACCACTTACGATATCATCTACGCTACAATTAAAAACCAAAGCCAAATTGTTTAGAACTTCTAGGCTTGGTGTTCTTTTATTCTGCTCATATAAAGTAACCGTACTTCTATCAATACCAAGCCTTCTACCTAGTTCAGCTTTATTCAAGTTGTAACCTTCCCTTAATTTTTTTATATTATCACCTATCATAACAAACACCTTCTTATAGGCATTATAGCAAATAAGAAAAGACTTGTAAACTTTTTATTTTATGTTTACTTAATGTAACGAAAATGTAATATAAAAAATAACAAAAAAGTGTTGACAAATAGCAACGATAAATATATAATAAGGGTGAAGTTAAGAAAGGGGGAAAATTAATGAACAAGATGAAATATATAAGACAAAGACTAGGAATAAGCCAAAGGGAATTTGCTGAAAGACTTGGACTAGACCGTTCTTATATAAGCCTAATGGAAGCAGACAAAAGACGAGTAAGCAGAAGTGTTATACAAAGAATTAAGGATATAATGCCAGAAATAGACGCAAATATATTTTTTTAATACCAATGCTTACTTAAAGCAAACAAAGAAAAGGGGGAAACAAAAGATGAATAATGATCCATTAACACCAAAAGAAAAGGCAAGACTTAAAAAAGAATTAAAACGTACTATATTAATGCTACCTATTATGTACGTAACAATGCAATTATACGGATATATGATAGGTGAAGCGTTAGTAAGATATTTTAAATAAGGGGGTAAATGTTATGAATGAAAAACTATTAGAAATGATATTCGCAGCAATAGACTTAAATAAGTTAGATATGTTAGAAACACAAAGCATAGAAACAAGACGTGAATGTCAAAGAAACATAGACAGACTAAACGAACAACTAGAAACTATCTATGTAAATTAAAAAGCCTACGGCTTATAAAAGCCATAGGCAAAAGAATTTGTAAATGACTTAAATAAATTAAGTCAAAGTAATTATACCATAAAAAGACAGGAAAGGAAATAAGAAAAATGAATATTGAAGAATTAAGTATTGATGAATTAAATAACTTATTTGATGAAAAAGAAGTAGACTTGGAAAATATAAAGAACGCAATAGATAAACTACTAAAGGCTAAAAACGATATTACTGATATAAAAAGCTGCAACGATATATACGAAATGATAGAAAACTCAATAGCAGCGTTAGGTGAAGAACAAGAAAGTATAGAAAATGAACTAGAAGAAATAAACGACCAGATAGACTACCTAGAACAATATGATCCAGATGAAAACAAATATTTAGAAAAGGAATACTGGGCTAGTCAATTTTAAGAAAGGAAAAAAATATGGATACTGAAAAACCAAGTTATTATGCAATTATACCAGCCAACGTAAGATATGACAAAACATTAAGGGCAAATGAAAAACTACTATATAGTGAGATAACAGCATTAGCAAGTAAAACTGGTGAATGCTGGGCAAGTAATAATTACTTTGCTAGGCTATATGAAGTAACACCACAGGCAATAAGTAAATGGATAAATGACTTGGCTGATAAGAACTATATAAAAATTACATATAAGAGAAAACATAAACTTATTGAAAAAAGGGTAATTCAGCTGGGGGTATCAACAAATGTTTATGGGGGTATCAACAAATGTTCACAGGGGTATCAACAAATGTTTAAAGAGAATAATACAAGTAATAATATTACAAGTAGAATATATGCTTTACGCCAACATAAACAAGAATACAACAATAGTAACTTAATGGATAACCCAGAAGAACTATTTGATAATTAAGGGGGATATATGGAATTAGATGATGATGAATTAAAAGCAACAAAAGAGATACCACAAATAAAAGCTATAATGGATAGCTTAAAGATAGAACATATAAAGGTAAAAAAAGAAGTTAAGGAGATAGAAGAAAGATGAATAATTTAAAGAAAAACAAAGAAGGATATGGATATAAATATACAGACTTGTCAGCAATACACGAATATTTAGAAAGTATAGGTGAACATTACACACAATACATTAAAAGAATAGATACTGATGACTATATTATGACTAAAAAATATAAAGGCGAACAACTAATAGAAGAAGTACAGGGGTGCAGAGTAGTACAAGCTACTTTAAGTGGTAAGTCAAACCCAGCACAAGAACAAGGTTCAGCACTAACTTATGCCAGAAGATACAGCTTACTAATGGCTTATGGACTAGCAACAGAAGATGATGACGCAGCAAGTCTAACAAGAACACTAATTAACGGATCAATGGAACAAGCATTAAGAAAACTAATAAAAGATAACAATATACCAAACGAAGAAGTAATAGAAGTGCTAGGAAACTTTGGTTATAAGAAATTAAGCGAAATAGACGTAAGAGATATCAAAGAAGTACAAAAGGCATTAATAGGTGAATAATATGGAATTATGGCAAGAAATAGAAGAAAAAAATGAATATTTAGAAAAAGCAATAGATAACCTAGCAAAGAATGGTTATGACTTGGCTGAAAAGGAAAGACAGTATAAGGTAGCGGTAAACAAAAAAGCATTAGAATTAAGAGCAGAAGGTATGCCAGTAACATTAATACAACAGGTTATATATGGCTATGAAGATATATCAATATTAAGACTTAATAGAGATAATGCAGAAGTAAAATACAATGCAAACCAAGAATACATAAATACAATTAAATTACAAATAAGGATACTAGAAAGCCAATTAAATAGAGAATATACGAAAGGATAATATATGAACGAAGATGACTTACAATTCCAAGACTACTGTGTAGAACTATTATACAAAGCTGGGATACCTATTCAAGTATATGGTAGTAAGAAATATCAAATAAATGTAGGCGAAAGCATAGGTAGAGTGGAAATAAAGCACGATAAGAAAATGAAAGACAAACAAGGTAATTGGAAAAACATTTATATAGAGTATGCAGAACGACACGATCCAGAAAAGCCATTTGTTTATTCTGGAATACTACGAGATGACAACACAGTCTTTTATATGATAGGTGACTATGAAAGAACATTTTTATTAGGTAAGTTCCAATTACTAGCGATACTTAAAAACTTTGAAAAAAAGGAAACACCAACCAGCAAAGGTATAGTAGTACCAATAGAGTACCTGGAAAAGCACAAACCAATAATTTTAATGGAATGGGAAAACGGAAATGAAAAGAAAAACTACGAAATTAGCGAAATTAGAAAAGAACCGATATTCAGTATTTAATGACAGCGAAAATATATGTTATTACTGCCATAGGCAAAAAAGAGCAGATGAAAAGTTCGACTTTCACGAAGTCTATGGTGGCAGTAACAGACAAACAAGTATGAAAAACGGACTATGCGTACATTTATGTAGAAAGTGCCATAGTAACCAATTTATACTAAATGACTTAAAAAAATGGTGTCAAAGAGAATATGAAAGAATAGGACATACTAGGGCAGAATTTATCAAACTTATTGGTAAAAGTTATATATAGAAAGGAAGTTAAGGAAATGAAACAATTATGGGATGCAAGTGATATTAAAAAAGAATTTAGAAAGTATGGATATAAAAACAAAAATTTTGATGCAAGAATTGTACAAATAAGAAGTGTTTTAAATATTAGACCAGCAGGGGTAAATGGCAATAAATATTTATATAAAGAAGCAGACGCATTAAAAATTATTAATTATGCACTAGAAAAACAAGGAATACATGGAAGAAACTTTATAAGGCCACAAAAAGAAACTTTTATAGAGAAAGAAGAACCAAAAGTAGCAAAATGTGACTATGAAGAAACTATGAAAGAAATACTAAAGGTATTGAATGAAATTAAAGAAGAATTAAAAAATAAGAAATTTAAGATATTTTAGGGGGGTAAAAATGAAAGGAATTAATATTAGTGGTGAAGTTAGAATATTCAAAAATGACTATGGTTATTCTACTTCAATATCAAACAAAAACAAAGAAGGTAATTATGAGAGTATGTACATAGCAGTACAACTTCCAAAAGGTGACGAATTAGAAAACAAAACAGATATACAAATACACAAAGGGTTTATGAGTTGGTATAAAGGTGAAAACAATATGCCAAAAGTAAAACTAGTAATACAAGAATATACAAATATTAATGCAACTGTTGATGATCCAGAACTAGACTTACCATTTTAAGAAAGGGGTAAATTATGGAAATAAACGAAAGAACAGGAATAGTAGTTATAGACCAGAAGAAATACCACTTAACTAAATATGAAATGAAAGTATTAGTAGAATTAAGAAAGCCAGGTTTAAGAACTTACAGCGATATTTACAAAGCACTTTATAATATAAGACCAGATAGAATAAATGAAACCAGTATGAAAAGCATAAAGAATTTAGTAAGTAATGTAAGAATAAAGACAGGTTTAAAAATACAAAACTTTTCTGGCTATGGCTATGAGTTAGGGGGTACAAATGGGGAAATTTAGCAAAGATAAAGGTAAACGTGGTGAACTATACGTAGTAAATAGGTTCAAAGAATATGGATATAACAATGTACATAGAACAGCACAATACAAAGGCAATACAGGACAAGCTGGTGATATAGAAGGTATAGACTACATACACGCAGAAGTAAAGTTTGTAGAAAAACTAAACTTATATGAAGCATTTGAACAAGCCAAAAATGATAGTAAATTTACACTAAAAAAGCCAACAGTATTTCATAAAAGAAGTAGGGATAAACTACTAGTAACTATGGAATTTGATGACTGGATAGACTTATATAATAGTTATTATAGCGATATGAAACTAGGCGAGTATGGGCATTTGTAAAACTTGTTTAGGGTGTAATTTACTAGAAGATAAAAATTTTAAAGGAAAGGGCAGGTGCAAATATTATGTATGTAGTTATAATATGGATCATAATTCATTCAATAGCAACTATATTAATAGCAATAAGTCAGCTTCTAATGTTAAGGATAATAAAACACCTAATAGGTGATAAAGATGACTGAAAAAGAATTATTAAAAAAATACCAAGAATTATATGAATTGCAAGAAAAGAAAACAATTTTTATAGAAGAACAGGGACTAACATTAGAATATTTAAGGTGGGCAAGTAAATATGAAAAACAAAAGCAATAGAGCAGCAAGAATAGCATTAGCTAGAATATACGGAAGTGGCTGTATGTTTAAAAAGTCAAATGCAGAAGGATACATAGAAAAACTAGGCACAATTAAGACATATAAAAAATACAAACAAGAAAGACATTATACAAGTAAAAAAGTAAAGGCTCTGGAAAGTTTAATGACCTACCACCATATAATTCACAAAAGCGCAGGGGGTAGGGCAACGGTGGAAAATGGCGCAATAATAAACGCCCTAGCACACCAATATATACATAGCTTACCACGTAGCCAAGAAGAAGTAATAAATGACTATTTAAGGGAATATAAGCGAAGTATAGACCATAATGAAATACCAGTAATAATAACCGATGATATAGAAGCACCAATAGAAGTAGAATGTGCAGAAATAAGTTTTGAAAACAATAGACTACAAGTAAAGAAATTAAGCAGAGCAGACAAAAAAAGACAGCAAAGAGCAAAAAAGAAAGCAGAAGAAAAACAAAAAGCAAAAGAGAAAAGGGAACTACAGCGAATAAGAAAGGAATTTGTAGATAGATGAATAGTTTAATTTTAGGCGATAGTTTAGAAGAATTAGATAAATTAGAAGAAAATAGCATAGATAGTATAGTAACTGATCCACCATACGAATTAAATTTTATGGGTAAAGGCTGGGATAATGCAGGAATTAGTTTTAATACTGAAATATGGGGCAAATGTTTAAGAGCATTAAAACCAGGAGGGCACTTACTTGCTTTTGGCGGAAGCAGAACTTATCATAGAATAGCCTGTGCAATAGAAGATAGCGGTTTTGAAATAAGAGATACTATTATTTGGTTATATGGAAGTGGTTTTCCTAAAAGTATGAATATAGGACTTGCTATTGATAAGAAGAATAATGTTGAAAGTGAAATAATTGGAGAAATAAAAGAACACGATATAAGAAACAATAATTATGCAAATAATGAAGTTTCTAATAAAACATTTATGAGGCAAATAAAAAAAGCACAAAACGAATGGCAGGGTTGGGGAACCTGTTTAAAACCTGCGTTTGAGCCTGTTATAGTAGCAAGAAAACCATTTAAAGGTAGCTTAGTAGATAATATTATTAAGTGGGGTGTTGGTGGTTTAAATATTGATGAGTGCAGAGTAGAAGCAACAGATAAAGATGAATTTCAAAAAAATTGGAACAGACAACAAAGTACTAGTTCCAATGTAGTAAATTATGTTGCTCAAAAAGACATAAATTTAAGAAGCTATAAACCAAATGGCAGATTTCCTGCTAATTTAATACTAACTTATGAACAAATGACTTTTGATGAAGTATGCGGTGGTTTTCCTAATACAAAAGGAAATGCTAGTCCAAGAAATAATAAAGGCACTAACAATGAACAAAGTAATTCTGTTTGTTATGGAAAGTATAATGCTTATGTATCACAAAATGACGTTTGGGGTGATAGTGGCTCTGCTTCAAGATATTTTTACTGTGCAAAAGCTAGTAAAAAAGATAGGGATGAAGGCTTGGAAGAATTTGAAGAAAAAAGAACAGGCGAATTGCAAGGTGGAAGAAAAGAAGGTAGTGCTGGAAGCATAATGAAAAATGCAAATGGTGGAACAAGGGTTAACCCGTACGCGGGTGCTGGAATACCAAAAAAAAACATACACCCTACCGTAAAACCAACGGAACTAATGCAATATTTAATAAGACTTGTTACACCAAATAATGGAGTTGTACTTGATCCATTTATGGGAAGTGGCAGTACAGGAAAAGCTTGTATGTATGAAAATTTAGAAAGAGACAAGAATTATAGTTTTATAGGAATAGAAAAAGAAACCGAATATTATCAAATAGCAAAAGCAAGAATAGAGTATGTTGAAAGGAAACTAAATAATGAAATGTATTAATTGCACAAAGTTTATACAATGTAGTTTAGATAAACAAGCAAAAGAAAATAAAAAAGAGTGTATATATTTTATACATAGAAATGAAAATATAATACATATACCAATAGATAAAAAAGAAGTAAGGAGAATGTTAGAAGATGAGTAAAGTAATATATGAAGAATTTTACGGAATATGGGGAGAAACTGATGAAAATGGCAATATGATAGAAAAAAATATGGGTGTAAAAGGTATGCCTATGTGTCCTAAATGCAAAGAGCCAACTTATAATGAAGATATATGTCCTTTTTGTAAAGAGCCGTTAGAATATGAGTAAGGAGAATGTTAGAAGATGAGTGAAAAAGATGAAATAATAGATAAGCTACTAGAAGAAAATGAAGCATTAAAAGAAAAATTACACGAAAAAAATATGCAAATAATAAAATTAAATGAATTATTAGGGGAACTTATAGATAGAAAAAAGCAACCAACCTAAAATATAGGGCAGTTGCTCAAAAGATAATTCTTTTTCTAACTGAAATAATTATAACACAAAAAATATAAAAAAGGAAGTGATATAGAGTGAATAAAGAAGAAA
>JAEIGA010011336.1_pt1 | contig 13538 bp, 7 predicted proteins | sample 9270691 | NCBI WGS metagenome assembly JAEIGA01 (sample SAMN17057246, study PRJNA624740) | gut metagenome | biome: biome; isolation source: fecal sample | host: Bos grunniens | place: China: Xizang | collected 2019
AGCTACTGCACTCGCGGAATGGCGTTCGTGGATATTGCCTATCTTAAAAAGTCAAACTTACAAAATGGAATGATTTGTTATGCTCGCCGTAAAACGGGGCAACTATTGAGCGTGCGAATTGAGCCGAGTATCCAGCGAATAATTGACCGATATGCCGACTCGGATTCACCTTTTGTGTTTCCGATTTTGACATCGCTTGATGCCAACGAAGCATACGAGCAGTATCAGGTTGCTCTCAATACTCACAATCGCTTACTCGGCAGATTATCAGAGATGTTGGGGTGCGGTTGCAAACTGACCTCATACACCTCGCGTCATAGTTGGGCTACAGCTGCAAGAAATCATAATGTTCCCATCTCAGTAATTAGCCAAGGTATGGGACACACCTCGGAACAAACCACACAGATTTACCTAACAATGTTGGAAAATTCGGTGATTGACGATGCTAATAAGGGGATAATCAGTGGGTTGTTATGAGAGTTCTATGAAAGAACACATATGCTTGACTAATAGTCTAATCCATAGGCTATTAACATCAATATAAAATTGTTTCTTCAAAACTATTTCTACACGAACTATAAATCAGTAACAGTTGTTTTGATTTTGAAAATTACTATATGTTTGTAAGTGAATGGACTATTTTGGCGCAAATGCGTGATATAGAGATAAGTCAATGAGAAACTGTGTTCTTTCATAGAACATTGTTAGTAAAATAATTATCTAAATTTGCTATTATTAGATTTTTTTCATATATCTTTGCAGTAAAGTGGGTGTTCTTTCATAGAACACATAAAAATGAAGTAGAATTTTATGGATAGATTCTATATAGCGATTTTCGAGTATGTAAACTAAAATAATAAATCTTAAAGTTATGAGATGTAGAAATTGCGGATGGAGTAATTCGGAAGGAAGACAGATTTGCGAAAAATGCAAATTTCCATTGGAGGCTGAACATGTGAAAAATGATTCTCCAAGTGCACCTAGTGCTGTTGGAACGCCAGAAGAAAATCTTAGAAAAACTATAAGAGAAAGTCGTCCTATCGCTGCAGGCAATCCTGTCAATGTAACAAATGAAGCTTCATGTCCTAAATGTGGTTATCCTTTGGCTGAGGGCACTGATTATTGCCCATCATGTGGCTATGAAATTAATATTAAGCCAAAGAAAACTGCGCCTAGGAATGCGACCATAAATCCTTGGGCTCGTAGAGATAATGTTTGTACCCTCACCCCAATAGGCTGGGATGGCAACACCTTGCCCAATGCATCTCGCATAGAGGAATTCCAAGACAAAGCCATTCTTAATAGAGATAATACAATGCCAGATAATAAAACAATTACATCTCAAGAGCAGGCGGAGATTGTGTATAAAGATGGGCATTGGACAATTGTTGACAAGAGTGAACAGCATACTACTTTTGTCTTGGCAACTAGAGAAGTTGAGCTTCATAATGGCGATGTGGTAATGCTTGGAAACCAACTGTTCAGATTTAATGATGGTAATGTCTAGTAACAATATAGTTCCTAGTCAATGCAATCTTCGTCAAGGTGATTTAGTCGATAAAAAGTATATAGTAGATAAATCTCTAGGAGAAGGAGCATTCGGCCAAGTCTTTAAGGTAAAAGACTTGTCTGGATGCTTTTTTGCCCTTAAAGTGTTAATGCTTTGGCGTATTGAGCCCGAGATACGAGGTAAACTAGTTCAAAGATTCGATATGGAATATGAGACTAGCAGGATTAAAAGTGATTACCTTGTTCATTCTATTGACAAGGGGTTTGTTAATGGCAACCCATATCTTGTGATGGAATACTGCCCTGGTGGAGACTTGATAACAGCAGCAGAAAAAGGTATTATTGCTGATTTTGCCTCAGTCGCCGAATCAATTTTACTTGGATTAGGAGATTTACACAAAAATGGTAAGGTTCATAGAGATCTAAAACCAGAGAATGTATTGCTCAGATCAGATGGGACAGCAGTGCTAACAGATTTCGGTATATCTGGAGATAGAAATAAGAGGATGACCGAGAGGAACTTTATTGGTACACCAAGAGAAATATTTGGCACTTACGCATATATGCCACCTGAACAAGTGAGTCCCAAAAGAGGTGATGCAACCGTCTTGCCTACTACAGATATATATTCATTTGGCGTTTTAATGTACCAACTGTTAACATATGAAATGCCATTTGGTCCATTATCATCGCATCAAGATTTGGTTCCTTATCTTGATAAAAGTAAGAAAGGGATATGGAATAGAAATTTATTAATCCGTTCAAGGAGTGGTTATGGAAAAAAATGGCTTGAGGTCATAGAAGGATGTCTTGCCCCAGATTATACAAAGAGATTATCTTCGGTTGACACTGTACTTAAATTGCTGCCTCGTTCGTCTAACAAGATGATTGTTGCAAAACAACCCGATATAAGCCAAACTGAGAATGATTCGCCCAATTTATTGCTTCGCATTATGCAAGGTGAAGAATTTGGCAAAATATTCAATCTCCCAAGCCTATTAAGAAATAATGTTCATAAAATTACTATCGGCAGGAAGGATGCCTTTGTACATAATGATATAGAAATACTTGAAGAGCAAAGTACTTATATCTCAAGAAGGCATTGTACATTAGAATTTAATCGCAATACAGAAACTTGGTTACTCAGAGATGGTCAATGGGACCAATCGGTAGCTCAATGGAAAGAATCGTTGAATGGAACATATGTCAATTCAACACTTGTAACGAAGGGTGGAATAATTGTAAAACCAGGAGACATTATTTCTATTGGAGATGTCAAAATTAGAATTGAAAAATATTAAATATTAATATTGCTATGGCTAATATATCACAACAAACTCAGCGTCAGTACAATAGAACCTTTTCGGGGTCTGTGGGATCAGGAGTACAATCATTACTTGGTGGCGAAGGACGCCGTTACTATATTCTTGAACATAAAGTAAGTTCAAAATATCATCGTGCAGGTGAAGGTCAAAAAATCATTGTTGATCAAATTGAAATAGGTCGTAATTCTAATTGCCAAGTTCGTTTTGACGAAAATTTCCCAACAGTAAGTAGACGTCATGCTGCTATTGTTAAAGATGGAGATAATTGGAAGATTATTCCATTATCTGTTACAAATTCCACATACTTAAATGGGGTTAGAGTAGACAAAGAGTGGTATTTGCAAAATGGAGATGAAATACAATTGTCAACCAATGGGCCTAAACTTGGCTTCATAGTTCCTGCTGGCAACAACTCTTTGGTAAAGAGTATTGGATTAACTCAACGTATGAGTTTATTTAGACAACAAGCTCTTAGACCATACAGAAAAGCCCTTTGGGGAATTGGTGCATTTATGTTGTTGTGTTGCGTCGCTGCGGGTGTAGTAATCGGACAGCAAGGAAAGGTTATAAAATCTCAAGGACAGCAGATCGCAAGTAGTCAGGAGTTGATTCAAAAACAAGATCAAACAATTCGTTTGCTTGGACAAGAGAACAAACAACAAGAGTTGGCGATTGCAGCAGCAAAACGCCAGAGCGATTCTATTGCAATAGTAGCTCAACAAGAAATTGCATCGATGCAAAGCAGGATGAAGAGTCAGAGTTATGCAAATATACCAAATATCATAGAACCATTCAAAAATGATATTTATTTCATTGTTGGCGCGATTTATTATAATGGCGACATTTTGCAGGTGCCTTTACTTAATAGTGATGGATATCTAGTAAATGAGAATGGCAAACCTGTTCGTTCACCAGAAGAGGCAGCATGGATGCCATGTATGTGGACTGGCACTGCTTTTATGTTAGATGATGGCAGGTTAGTAACCGCTCGTCATTGCGTAACGCCTTGGCGTTTTGATATGTACATGGCTCAAATGCTTGTGCCCGATAGTCACCTTGAGTCAGTAATTACAGCTTATTCTAGAAGTGGGCAAGTTATTAGGTTTTCATCTAATAGTTGTGTAATGGACACTTCATACGATAGAGTTGTTGGCACTTTGGATAATGGTCAAAATATTATTGGATGTACAAGTGGAAAGGAGAATGATTGGGCTTATTATCAGACAAGTAGTAGATCAAGTAACTTAAAGGCAGCAGCAAGTAAATCTATTGTTAATATTAAAGCTGGTGAACAACTTTATGTTATGGGATACCCTGCATCATTAGGTGCGGATAGCCCTGAACAAATAAACCCCATTTATGCTTCAGCATCAAAAGCGAGAGATGGTTTAGATGCTAGTGGATTAATCCTCATTTCTGGCGGTGTTCAAGGTGGTAACTCAGGCGGGCCTGTATTTGCCCAAATCGATGGAGAAATAAAGGTCATCGGTATCGTTTCGACAATGGTTCATGGTGGAAATTATGGATGTGCGACTCCAATTTCAAGAATTAAATAATAACACATATGAAAAATAAGATATTGATTTTAATTTGCATTTGTTTGTCTCACTTTGCTTATGGACAAACTATGTTCAAAATGCCTGCAAACCTAAATACAGGTGCAGACCTTGTAGAGCAGGCTCTTGAAAATATATTTATTTCAGTACATCAGAGCTATGCTCTAGAAGATGAAAATGGCCAAAGATTTGGAAGAGGTGGAGGCCCTTGTTTCAATTCTATAGAGCACATCGGCATAGAAACTACCAAAGGTGTAATATTTTTTGAAAATGTTACCAAGCCCTGGGATTATGATGATGACTTCTCAAAATACAGGGCTAAATATAAGCCATACATTATTGAAACAAAAATAGGCCGTACCAATTCTCATAAAGTAGATTCATTATGCATGGCCGACTCTATGTTTGTAAGTAAGGGTAAGTATTTTATTCTTCAGGATAGACATCATGAAAATGGTTTAGAAGCCTCTTCTGTTGATTCGCTTTCCAAAGACGGATGGTTTATTTGGGTAACAACCAGTAAAAAAAATGAAAAGAAAGTTGCTATTAATGCATACAAACGAGAAGTACCGGAAATTAATAAAGATGGTGTAATTGAAATAGTACAGCCTAATCTTACAGATAAAATTATTGGTGCTTTTTATGTGACTCCTTTTGTTAGTAAACCAGGCGTGTTGCAGTTTAAGATCGAGGCAATAATGTCTCGTCTAGATTCCGCACAAAAGTGGGAATTAATACCTATTGTCATTGATAATGCAAGAACAAGCATTAATGACAATGGAGATAATAATGAGAATTTAACTCCTATAAAAAATGAAGAAGAAATATAAATTTCAGCTCGCTGCTTTTACTGATGCTGCCGGAAAATATGATGCATCAGCACCTAGAGAAGGGAATGAAGATAATATGTGTGTCTTCAAAAATCTATCGGGCAATAGTATAGAATCTTCTGAAAACAACCTTATCCCTCTGGATAAGTATGGGTTATTACTGGTCGTCGCCGATGGAATGGGGGGAATGAATGCCGGAGAAGTTGCTTCTCAAATAGCTATTGATACTGTAAAGTTTTTCTTTTCACCTGGAAAGATTACAAGTAAAATAGCGTCTACAAATAATGGTAGAGAGACATATCTTTCCAAAGTAATTATTGCCGCTGATGAACAGATTAAGCAAATGGCTAGTCAGCGAGAAGATAGGAAAGGTATGGGAAGTACACTTATTCTGTTATGGTTGTATGAGGACAATCTGACTATTACATGGATTGGCGACAGTCGTGCATATAGATATAACGAAATCATAGGTTTACAACCTCTTTCCAAAGATCATTCGTATGTTCAAGAATTGGTGGATAAAGGCCTGTTGACTTACGAGCAAACATTTGACCATCCACAAAACAATGTTATTACCAGAAGCCTTGGAGACCCTTCAAAAAAAGCTCAACCAGAAACAAAGCATTTTAAAGTATATGACGGCGATGTAATATTGTTGTGTAGCGATGGATTAAGTGGTGTTTTAAGAGATCCAGAAATAGGTAATATTATTAGTAGCAATCGTGATGATGTAATACAATGTCAAGAAAGATTATGGACAGCTGCAAAGAACGCAGATTGGTATGATAATGTAACCACAATTTTGTGTAAAATCTATGGAGCTAAAGAATGCCCATCTGATGCTGGACAATCTTATTTTTCTGAGGTTAAAGCTTTTTGGACGCAATCTATCCATGTGTCAAGGAAGAATTTTACTCTTTTGGCGTTATTTATAATTTTGCTTTTTGGCGTTATACTCGGTATATTCATGTATAGTTCTAAAACTGATGTAATTGATGAGCCTAAAGAAATACCAGTAGAAACAGAGGAGAAAAGTGATATATTATTAGACAGTGTAACAAAATCGACACACGAAAGCACGATAATTAGAGAATTGCCTGCAGACAAGCCCACAGCTCAAAAAGTCAATAGAATTTCCCTGGATACTATTAGCCCAAAGTCGCAGGTAAAAGATAGTCCTGATAGTGTTTCAAGATTTATGGAACTTACCCCTTTATCTGGGAGCAAAGCAGATCAAAAGCAAAAAGAAGTAGAGGTTGATACTTTGCTTACAATAATTAAAAAGGATACACTTAAAACAAATATACAATAAATATGGAACTAAAAGCTAATCAATATTTCAACAATCGTTATATGCTTGTTGAGTGTATGGGCGAAGGTGCTTCTGCTCAAGTATGGAAAGCCTATGACCTTCAAGCCAATAATCTTCCGGTTGCTCTTAAAATCTTCTCGGCAAATGGCGTCATAGATACAGCTGGAATTCAAAATTTCAAGCACGAATTCACTTCTGTATTCAATTTGAATCACACAAATTTGCTTACTCCTTCAAGTTATGATATTTTTGAGGGAAATCCATATTTAGTGATGCCGTTCTGTGAGAATGGTTCAGCAGCTAGTTATATTGGCCAAGTCGATGAAGCTACATTGCTGAAAATATTGCATGATGTTGCTTCAGGTCTAGCATATTTACATGATAATAAGGTCGTACACCAAGATATAAAGCCGGATAATATACTAATCTCTCATAATGGAGATTACCTTATAAGCGATTTTGGTATCAGTGCTGCTGCGAATGTAGATGATGATGCTGTTAATGGATTTTGTGGCACTAAAGCATATATGGGTCCGGAACGCTTTAATGGCATGCCAGCTGTCTTTGCAAGTGATATATGGTCTTTGGGTGCAATGGCCTATGAACTAGTAACTGGACAAGTTCCTTTTGGAGAAAGTGGCGGATTGGCACTTAGCTTAGGTGAGAAAGTTCCTACAATCACTAAGAAAATCAATAATGAGCTAAAATCAATAATTTATTCTTGCTTGTCTGTGAACCCTTGGGAGCGCCCGCTTGCAAAAGAGATTAAAGAGAAAATTGAGAATTATTGGGAAAATGGTTCATGGAAAAAACGCTCGTATAAAAAATCTCTACGACTTACAATTTTTGCAGTTGTTGCATTGATACTTGCTGCTGGTGTAATCTATGTGGATTATTCTAGAGTTAAAATTAAGTATTTTGCAGACTATGCGGAATATTGGGGTGTACCAGAAGGAATACACCGCTTAAGCAAAAAAGAAATGCAGCATCGTGAAAATTCATACAAGTTTGAATACAAAAATTGGAAGTTACAGAGAGTGTCATTGGTTAATTCGGCAGGTAATATAGTAAGCCAATCCGATTCCGAAGGTGCTCAAAGTAAGTTTTCTGACGCACGATATTTTTATACAAGCGAAGGCAAAATTGATTATAAAGATGTATATGACAATGTAGGAAAATTTTTGTATCGTTTAGATTATGAGCCAAATCTAAAGACTGCCATATTAAAGTTAAACGATGAGCACGGAACAGAAATATGCTTAAGCGCAGGAACAACTAATATGGGGTTAGATAGTGAAGGTAATACTCCTATTACAAGATATCTCTTGACCTACGATGAAGAAGGTCGAGTTACATATAGGGAATATGCAGGATACCAAAATGTTCCAATGGTTAATGATGACCTTATTCACGGAATTAGGTATCAGTACAATAGCAAAGGACAAATAATTGAGACTCAGTTTATTGGTATTGACGGAAACCCAAGAGGAAACAAGAAAGGGCTGTGTGTTAAAAAGTTTGAATATAACAGTAATGACAATTGTGTTGCTGCTTATTATCTTACTGTTGATGGCGCAGCATCTGATGACGGTATGGGTAGATGTCGATACAAGTTTGAGCATGACGAATATGGCAATAGAATAGCTGAATATTACTTGGCGTTGGATGGAAGTCCATCAACAAAGAATGATTCTGGATGCGCTGGTGTTAAATACTATTATGATGAACAAGGTAATAATACGAAAACCGTCTATGTAGATATTGATGGTAATAAGTTTATGACAACTTCTGGTTATTCTGTCACAAATGCAGAGTTTGATGACAATGGATATGTTGTAAAACGAACATTTGAAGATGCCAACGGAAATTTAACAGAGGTTGTAAACGATGGAGATACATATGGAATAATTAAGCTTGAGCATAACAAGGATGGTCAATTAACATCTATGCGATACTTTGACGTACTTGGCGAGCCAATTACGCTTTCAAGTGGCAACCATGGCGTTTTGTATAAATATGACGAGGTAGGTAATTGTATACTTACTTCAGCTATCGATGCAAATGGCAATATTTGTAAAGCTAATGGATATTATGCACAAACCTCCCATAAATATGATGACCGAAATAGAGAAGTTGAGCGCACTTACTTAAATCCTGATGGAACAGCATCCACGAACAATGAGGGTATATCAACAATTAGATATACATTTGATTTGCGTGGCAATAACACCAAGATTGAATGTCTTGATGTTAAGGGCAAATTAGCAATGTCTGCAAAAATGTTTGCGTGCTTAACAACTGAGTATGATGATTTTGGAAATAGAATTAAAGTGTCATTGTACGATGAGAACATGAAGTTATGTAACTCTGGAAGCACAGCAATGGGCATTTTTGAATATGATCATTCTACAAATCAGTGCGTACTTCAAAAGTATTATGACCAAAGTCAGAAATTAGTATATAGTGAGCATAATAAATATGATTCAAAGTCTAATTTAGTTGAGCACTATTATACTGATGAGAAAGGAGAGTTGATGTCAGGAACATTGGTTGAGAAATATCAGTATAATGACAATAACCTTATTGTGGAGGCATCATATCACAAGCTTGATGGTTCATATGCAAATCATCCAACTTACAAATATGCAATTGATAGAAGAAAATATGATGATCGAGGAAATAGAACAAACAGAACTTTCTGGAATGCTAACGGCAAGCCTTCTACTGATGAGATTAATACACACGAAAGAATTAAAGAATACGACCAGTTCAATAATGTGGTATATGAAAAGAATCTTGGTGTAGATGGCAAACCTATTTCTATTAAATCTAAAGGTACTTCTCCTGAGCTTAGATCTACATATGATACTAGAGGCAATCAAACAGAAATTACCATTTATGACGGATATGGAAAGCCAGCGATGCGCTCTTACCATAAATGTTCAATGACGTATGATAGCCATAACAATTTGACTTCTATTGCTTATTATGATACCAATAATAAATTGATGGTAAATAAAGATGAAGACTATGCTAAAGTTGAGTATTTGTACGATAGTCAGAATAGGAACACTGAAATCAAATACTATGGAACATCAAAGTTGCTCTATAGTATGAAATATGTATACAATTCAAAGGGAAAAGTCGTCGAATTATCGCGCTATGACTCTAGCAATAAGCTTTCAAATGATGAGTATGGTGTTGCTAAAAGAACTGTTGAATATGAAAAAAATGAAGTTGTTCCTGTCGTTCAGAAATTATACAGTGCTCAAGGCACCCATATCTACTATTGTAACTATGACAAGAAATCTGGTGAGTGGGGAAATTTTGAAAGACCAGCAGGTGCATGGCAAAATGACATTAAAGCTTGGAAAAATCAGCTTCCTCAGAACTTGACAGATTGGTTGGTTTTATCAAACATTCAGTACACATCTAATTCGGTAACCTTTACTCTTAAATGCACAGATATTTCTATTCGTACCTTGTCGTATGAAGATATTGAAGGATATAAGGAATACTTTAGAAACAATAAGTCATATTTTAGCGAGGGTTTACCTAAGAATGTTCGATGCATACTCAAAGTTCAAGATAGAACCGGCAACGAGATGTTTACTATGTAATCTTTTATAAATCGTGATATTATGAATAGGATAATAAAGATATTGTTCGTTCTATGTATATTGCTAACACCCCAAGTTCTGTTTTCACAAAACAGAACTTGGATGTCGCCATCATGTGTTAACAATATTTATAGCACGGGACTTTCAATTGAGGGTGTTGACTTTTATTCCAATGCCACAATCATAAACTTCAAATATGATAATTCGTATGGTAAAGCAGGTTGGGTAATGCTAAGTAAATCGTGTAAAATTAAGGCTTATCCATCAGGTATAACTTACACGTTAACGTCTGCTGAAGGTATTCCGTATGCTCCCTCAAAGCATTATTTTAGTTCAGAAAAGGAGGTATTGCGATTTAAGTGTATTTTCCCAGCTGTTCCAGAGGGAACCACATCGATTGACTGGATTGAAGAAGATAATTGGGTAATTAAAAGCATCAAATCCAATAGTAATACATCCGTTAGTCACTCGGCTGGAAATCGCTATGGTTCGTCTGCTACAACTGAAAAGCAAGATTGGTATAACCCTAAATACAGGACTCCTGAAGATAATAAATCTCTTGAATTACAGCAGGTCAGCATTAATAGTGAACAAACTATTCTCTGGTTCAAGTACACCAATTTATACTATTCAGGTGGTTGGTGTAATCTGGACAGAAATGCTAAAATAATCGCTTATCCGTCTAATAAGACCTTGTACTTACAACGTAAGACAGATGGAATCCCTTACTCACCAGCAAAACATGAGTTCAAGAAGCATGGCGAAATATTATTATTTAACTTATTTTTCCCTCCATTACCTGCGGGAACTACAAGCTTTGATTTTATAGAAAGCAACAGCTCGTCATGGAAAATGTATAATATCACATCAAGCACCTCTTCTACAACAACGCACTCTAACACAAGAAGGGATGCTATGACTAAAACAGTTGGACGAAGCGTTTCAACTGCATACCATACATGGACTCTAAAACAAATAGATTTTACTGCAGATAAGACTGTGTGTAAGTGGTCTGTTACTCCTAAGACTACTGACACATATATTTATATGACCAAGGGTGTATATCTTATTGATAATAATGGTAAGAAGTATAACATGATTTCTTGTAATGGTATTTCCTTGGAGCCAGAAAAGGATATCGTACGCGGGATTAGGACTATTGACTATACCGTTACATTCCCGGCTGTTGATGCGGGAGCAAAAACCATTACATATTATAGTTCTCCGACTTTCCAGATTAGAGATGTTGATATTTCAAATAATCAATCATTTGCTTATGGAAATAATGAACAAACAGATAATAGCACCAACGATTATATAAACTTTGATATCAATAGGAGTTACTCGTACAACGCCTATGCGTCAAGTTTCTGCTATCCTCTAACTAATGGAGACTGGTCCGAGTTTGGTGAGTGGAAGAAATGTAATTTTGAAATCAAATATGATGCAAGTAAAAAGCAGTTCGTATTTTGTACGGCTCGTGTTCAAAATTACAAGGTACTAGACCATAAGGTCACAGACCCATCTATAACTACATTCTATTGCCAGGATATTTCAAATGGTAATAAGTGTGAGATAGAAATAATAAGATTGCCAGAAGATGGTGGAATGCAAATTTATTTAAGTTTTACAGATGAACGATTGTGTTATGCCATCAATGAAGGAGCAAGTGATTACACCAGTCAATTAACAACTATTTCTGAGACTCAAACTGGAGAAAGAGTATTACCTTCTGTTATTAATTACCCTTCTTACTCAAAGGCGTATAGTAATAGTGGTATGATCTTGAAAAAAGTGACAACCAATAGTGCTCAAACAATTCTTGACTTTGAGTATACATATTCTCAAAATCAAGATGGAGGTATATGGCTGTCTCCCAAAACTTGCATAAAAACATATCCATCAGGTCAGAAGTTTGTAGTTAGCAGAGTTGAGGGTATCGGTAATTCATCTTCGAGTGAAAGTGCCAACACAAGACATTATAAAGGAGAAAAAGTCTCATTCAAGGTCTATTTCCCTGCAGTTCCAGCGAACACTACACATTTTGATTTTATGGAAGAAGGGGAAATGTCTGACTGGGTGATTTGTGGCATTTCCAATAATAATAATTATAAAAAAGATTTCCTTATGCTCAACTCCACTGAAGGTTCTCAAACAATCAACTGGGAGTGGTATGGAGGAAGCAAGGCGTTTGTCGTTTCTACTACGGCAAGCAATTATGATGTTATAGGATTACCAAGTTGGTGTAAACTTTCATTTAAGGAAGATGAGGGATTCAAAATCGAATGTGAGTCAGGGGGAGAGGATTATATGACAGACTATTTTTTGGTTAAAGCAAATGGCCTAGAAACTAGGGTTAACATTAGTCGTAAGAAATTTTATGAATACACTTCTCCTCAGGCTGAATTTGATAATATTGAGATTACCCACCTTTCTAGTACTAGAAAAATTATGGTTGTTCCTAAAGCAACCATTAAAAATATGTCTGGTCGAAACTGCGTAACCTGTGTACTGTTGCTTGATCCAAGTGGCAATGTTGCTAATGATGTTTCTAAAACAGTAAGAGAGTTTACTCCCTCCTCTAGCTCATACAATTTATATGGGAATTCCGTTACTGTAGATTACGGAGAACTTGGCATAAGCAACTTGACCGGATACACTATCGGTGTTGCCCTTTATGACAATGATAGTGGTGCCTATTTTGCTATGAGTGATAAAAAAAGCATAGTTAGCAAATCCCGCTCTAATATAGCTTCTGCTATTAGGGGTTGGGGAAGATGTAGATTGGTTGCTATTACTGAGTCCAATGGTGATGTTGCTATTAACGGAGGTAATGGATACACTTCGGATGGCTTACCATCATCAATGCTCAATGATCTCAAAGAGATTAGAGATATGAAAGAGGTTGTTCAAGATATAACTCTTACCGAACGAGGTGAATATGTTATCATCTATGGCAACAATGGCATTAGATGTAGTAATGGAATACCTAATGCTATGTATGAGGTTCTTAAGGATATGAATAGCAAAAGAGAAAAAATTATATCTGCAGTGTTTAATGACAACGGGGAATGGATAGTCATTTCAGAGGAGCATTACAATGCTTCAAGTGATAGCATTAGAGATATGATGAAAGAAGGTGCACAAACATATGGAGGTATATATTCCGCCTGTCTTACAAATAATTCGCTAATTGTTGTTTTTGAAAGAGGCTATCGTTCAAGAGGAGATATTCCGTCCTCATTGAGTGATGCAATAGGCAAAACACGCATTAATGTTTATAAAATAAAACTTGCGGGAAAATCATGGTTCTTTGCAGACAAAGAAGGTCAATACCAGATGTCATTGTAATTCCATGATAAATCAATATAAATTGCAATATGCAC
>JAEIGA010011337.1_pt1 | contig 13536 bp, 20 predicted proteins | sample 9270691 | NCBI WGS metagenome assembly JAEIGA01 (sample SAMN17057246, study PRJNA624740) | gut metagenome | biome: biome; isolation source: fecal sample | host: Bos grunniens | place: China: Xizang | collected 2019
GCATCCGTATCCCGCGCTCAATCTCTGCGTACCACCTGCTTATGTCTGTAGACGAGCCAGTCATGCGCCCTCCTTAACCCACAGTCATTGTTTTTTTGTCTGCCGATTGGTTACTCATTGTTTTTCATCCTTTCGCAGGCGGAGCAACACATACCCCCCCCCGGCATCTTTTTGGTGCTGGGTCATCTTGTATTCGTCAGCGGCAATTGTCGGCATAACGTGGAGACCGTTGGAGTTGGTCGTGGAGACAGTCCTGTGACCGCGCCAAAGAGGGGCGGGGATTCCGCCGCATGACTGCGGCGGCACAGGACGAGAACTCTTGCGACCTGTATACATTCCTCACTCCTCGATCTTGGCAGGGCAGAGAGCCGCGTCGCCGATGGGGTTGCCGTCCTCGTCGGTCTCCGCCTCCTCGTCGCCGCCCTCGGCTTCCTCGGCCTCGTCCTTCGCGTCCGCCTCTACCGCATCGCCGAACGCTCCGCAAGCCCAGTTCGCAATCTGTTCGTGGAGCGCGAGCTCCAGAGGTTCAGGCAGCTTCTTGCCCCTGTTTTCGGCGCGGCGCAGAATGCCCGTGCAGGCGCGGGGCGAAAGAATGTATCCGAGCAGGTCGTCGGTCATCGGGAGCAGGACATCGGAGAGCCCGCACACCGTGCCGTTGAACTCCGAAGGGCAGCCTTTGCCGTCGGGGAGCTGGATTCCGGCTGTCCACTCGGGCATCTTCAGCGTGATTATCCTACCACCTACCGCGCAACCGGCGTTGCCGATGTTCTCGCGAAGCCGCGCGGAGATGTTGGCAACCTCGGGCGCACCGTCGAAGACGCCGCCTATGTACTTTATCTCTCCTATCTTGCGGAAGAACTCCACCAGCGATATGTCCGAGAGCGACAGGAAGTCCTTGCCATCCCCCGGCATCTCCGAAAACGCAATCCAGTCTGCGCGGGAGTCGTGGTTGAACGTCGGCTCGTTGCCGCCGAACAGGTCGAACGCCGCGGCTGCCTCGTCCTCCTCGGAGCGGATGATGCGCCCGTCCACGACGCGGCTGGGGTGGACAGTGCCGAGGCGAGACGCACGCTCGAAGAGAACCTGCGCGGGGAAACGCCAGTCATCGCCCTTCTGGGCGCAGAGCCAGATTCGACGGCGGCGCTGAGGCACTGCCAGAGGCGCGTCGTCCACCCAAATCCACTGCATGTCCATCGCTCGCCACGCCACGGCGAAACCCTCCTCGTTGAGGCGGTGGATGAACCAAGCAAAGTCCCGCCCCTCGCCTGCAGAAAACGCTCCGATGACGTTCTCCCACAGCATCAGGCCGCCGGGGTTCAGGGCTTCCTTGCCAATCCTCATCCAGTGGTAGGCAAGGGACGAGCGGGTGCCCGAGTCCTCCGCCATGCCGTGCCTCTTGCCGGCGACGGAGACCGACTGGCAGGGCGTACCTCCAGAAAACACATCCAGCCGATACGGGGTTCCGTCCACCTTGGTCATATCCCCGAGGTTCGGGACGCTGGGGTAGTGGTGTGCGAGGACGCGGCAGGGGAAAGGCTCGATCTCCGAATAGAAGTTCGCATTCCAGTTCTGGCCGCGGATGGCAAGGGTGTGGCACTCTACGCCGGAGCAGGTGGTTGCATACTGGACTGTGCGCCCGTCGGCGATGATTCCGGCGTCGCGGAGGGCCTTTTCCAGCCTGACGTTGACCCAGCGGGCGTTGTTGCGACCCCACGAGTTCCCGCACCCTTTATACATCGGCGAATCGGGTGTGGCATCGCCGTCGATAGCAAGGTAGTTGTCCGGGAAGTCCATCAAACGCTCGCATTCTACTGGAGCCAAGCGGCGTACTATCGAGTTTATGTTCATTTTTCTCCTTTTGGATTTAGGTGTATCTTTCTTTTGTATGAGGGTGTGTTTGACATAATAGCGTTGATATGATTACTGGTTTCATTGATTTGGGGTTAGCGGTATTTGGGTCGGGTAGGGTTGATTAAGGTCGGTTAGGTTTTTTTGAACGGCGGCGGGCTGAAGGCCCTTGCCTCAGGATGGGGCGGAGCCACGGCTGACAACAACCAGGGAGCGGACCCTTGTAGTCGCTGACGCGGAGGGTTGGCTGGACTTCCAGCACGGGAACCTCGCCGCCTGAGCCGCCGCCGCCCATGCCGAAGATTCCGAGAGAGTGGCTGCCCCCTATCGCACAGGTATGCACAGAATCACTCATATCCCTCCTTGGTAGATTTGTGGACAATGACGCATTGGGGCGTCGGGTTGGCTGCCGATAGCGTAAGGGAGATGTCGGCGGGTGTGATGTACATACCGCCGTTGAGCCTGTCTTTGCGCCGATGGGAGCCGCCGTCGCATGTCTGTATGTTCCAGTCGAGGGGCGTGGGCAACGGATGAAGAACGGCTGGCTTGGTTCCGCCGCCGGCCATCGTGCCTAACGTTATGCACTGCTCCACGGCACAGCCGAGGGAGCGGGCCTTCGCCGAGTTGCCGGGTATGAAGCAGATAGTGGAGTTCATAGGCCCAGGTCCATTTGCTTGTTAGCGATTGCGGACCGCTTCGGCCCAGATGATGATCGACCGCGCTTCTTCGCACCCTCGCCGTCATCGCCCCGAGAGGCGGTTGCCGCCGCGCCGGTCATCTGGCGGAAGATTGCGCTCGTCTCGCGGATTGTCCTCAAATCCTGCGACACGGCGGACGGCTTCATCCTGTGGGTTTCGGCGAACACCCCCGGCTTCATCCCCTGCGCAGTCCGCACGAACAAGACTATCTGCCTGTCCGTCAACTGCCCGAGGTCGTAGATAAAGCGCTTGACGAGCTCGTAGGCCACGACCGCAGGGTTTCCGTCCGCCGCGTACTCGGGAATGGTCAGACCCTCTGCGGGATGCGGGTCTCTTCGCGCCGCCTGCTGCATAAACACCCTCTGATAGTCCTTGTCGATCCTGTTGCCGCCCTCGCCCTTGAATGCGTCGCGCTCGTAGGGTACGAACGTGTGCCCCTTGTTGGAGAGCTCGTTTGTGTTGAAGCGGTGCTGGCTGTACTCGCGGGTGGAACAGGCGATGCACTTGTCGCGGCGCACCACGGCAGGCATGTCCCTCCATCTGCAGGTCAGGCAGTTCATTCGCCCACCGCCTCCCCTCCAGAGGTTGCCCTCCTGTGAAACTCATCCGCCGTCCCGAGGAAGGCGTCTCCGCACTGCTGTCCGCCCCTGTAAAGGGCGATACGCCACAAGGCGGGGTTCTTCTGCTGCTCGGCCCAGACAAACGTGAACATCGGATAGGTCGCGCAGGCCGTCTTGAACGCGGTCGCCGCCCGCTGGTGGGACTGGAGGTGATACGCCCCCTTGACCTCGACCAGAACGATGTCCTTGATTGTCCTCAGGACATTTGAGGACACGGCTTTGTCCTCGCCGTCAGCGTCGGCATCATCGACATACATGAAATCGGGTGTATACCTCCCAGAGCCGGGGAGGTTGAGGGTAATCGGCTCATAATACCCGCCGCCAAGCAGGAAAAGCCTCTGGAAAGTCCTTTCGGGGCGCGTCATCTCGTGTCGGCGGGTCATTACCACAGGTGCCCTTACTTTCCCCACGGCATCACCTTGCCCCTCGGGCAGTTCTGCGAACCTGGCGTTGCGCTTCGCCTTCTTCCTCCGGGGCTCCTCGCATCGCCAGTCCTCTGAGGCGTGGCTCCGGTTGCGAACGACGACGGGCGCAGTCTTGGGCGGCGGCACAGGCGTAGTCTCCTGCCCGTCGGACGGAGGGACGGGCTTGCGCGGGGCAAGCTGCCTCTGAACCTGCTCGCGGTATCGCGCCGGGAGCGAGTCGAGCGAAAAGTAAAGTCCCGAACCCATTGCCTACCGCGCCCCCTTGCCGCCGCGCGACGACGCCTTGACTACTCCGCCGTTGGCCTTGACGAACCTCGGCGGAGGAAGTTTGGATATTGCGTCCTCGGTCAGGACCTTCACCTTCTTGCCGCCGGGGTTTGCCCTTTTGATCTTTCGGCGCGTTATCGCGTTGGACACCTCGAGCGCGAGCCGCTTCTTCCCGCGGGGCGAAAGCGTGTGCATCGACATCTTCTCATGGAAGAAGTCCCGCACGAACTGCGAAAGCGGCGGCAGCCTGAACGGCTTGTGCTTGGCCCTCTGCTCTTCGTACTTGAGCAGGTCTTCGCGCCAGAAGGCGATTCCGCGCGTCTGCTTGTTGATATTTTGTTCATTCATTTGTTTTTTCACCTTTCCTTGGAAGTTTCCATTGTTTTTTCTCGGTGTATCACACCGCATCGGCGTAGAATCGCTCCATTGACGCGAGAAAGCCCCTTCCTGCGCTTCGGGCGGGTCGCCCAGTAAAAGACACCGCCCCAGACGGAAAGGCGATTCCAGCCCCTTTCTCGTCGCGATGGGGCGAAAGGAGGGTCGGGAAGCTGCTACTGTCTGGAATTATCGACATGTCTACACCCCCTCGCCTTGTGCCGCGCCTTTGAACGCCCTGCACTCCTCTGGCGGCTTTGGCGGCTGTCCGCAGGCAGGCGGGGTCTTGATGCCCTTAGAGCATCCGTCGCCCGTGCAGTTGGCGCACCGCTCGGCGCAGAGCTGCCAGTCCTCGGGTTTCCAAGCCCTCGGTTTCGCGGCGGCAGACATCCTCACCGTCTCCCGCACCTCGGACATCTCCCTCCCGTCGCGGCGGTTCCACCACGATTTCAGGACGGACCGCCAATTCAGGCACCCTATCCTGTCGCCCCTGTTGTTGCGCCAGTCCCGCGCCTCCATCTCGGCATACCACCAGCGCGCAAACTCCTCGGTTATGCCCATTATGCCTGTCGCGGCGGCCACGACCTCCACCTCCGAAGGCACATCCCCTCGCGCGGGCGCGGGCGCGGGCGCGTTAACGCCCTCGGCGTTATTATTATTTATTTGGACGGATGGATGGACGGATGGATGGACGGATGGATGGGAGGGGACATTGGTGGACACGGCCTTGTCCTTTTTTGTCCTTTGGACATTTGAGGACAACGCTTTGTCCTTGCTTGTCCTGTGGACATCTATGGACTCGTCCCTGTCCTCACCTGTCCTCTGCTGCCTCTTCGCCTCCTTCCACTTTTCCCGTCGTACCTGTATCCGCTCGTCCATCCACTCGCTGTCCTGCTTAACCACACACACCAAAGCCTTTTCTGCGTCGTTCAGCGGCTCATCTAGTTCGGCCTCCCGCCCGGCAAGGGCCAATCCCACACGCCCCAATGTCCGATAATCGGCGTATTTGTGCATCGCCCAATATGCGGCTGGTTTTATCATGGCAATAGCTGTTCCTTCTGAAAGGCCCCTGACCATTTCGTAAAGACGGGCGGTCTGGGGCTGTATTTACCCGTGCGCCAAGGGGGATTGGCCTAGAACCCGAGGCGCGAGCATAATCCGTCAGGCGTCGGCCCCATTCTCCTTCTCCTGATCCTGAGGCACGGAAGGCGCGGCTTCCGGCTCCGGGTGGGCGGCGAGGAAGTCCTCCACAGTCCGTCCAACACGCGCCTTCTTGGCCTTGGGAGCGGCGGCTCCGCCGTCAGGCTGCTGACCTGCCGCCGCGGGGGCGGCTTCTTCCGAGCCGCCGACTTCGCCCTTGAAGAAGTCCTCCTTCTTGGCCACGCCGTCGCGGAGCGACTTCCAGATGGTCTTGAGACGCACCCACTGGGCGGGGGCTACGGACGCGAGGGGACGCTGGACGAACGCCTCGATTTCGGCGCGCGTGACTCCGAACTGCGCGTAGTTTTCGCAGAGGGACTTGATGCGCTCCTCGGTAATCTCGCCGCAACGGGCGGTCAGGGTCTTGTTGCACTCGTTGAGAGCGGACTGCACCACGTCGGAGGGTATGACTGCCTCAAGGCACTTGCGCTCCCTGCGGGCGGCCTGATTGGCGACGAGCTCGTAGATTTCGCGGTCGTCGGTCAGCGGGTAGTCGCCCTTCTTCGTGTGGCGGATGTGGCGCACGACGAACGGGACACGCTCCGTGAAGTTGGTCTCCAGGTCGGTCGCATAGGCCTCGCACTTGGTCTGCATCGCGTTGGACTCGACTATGGTGTAGCCCGACTTCAGGTTGCCCCACTTCGCGGCTATCGCCTTCAGGAGGTGGACGGACGCTCCCGTAACCTCCGTGCCGCCCTTAGCGTAGGTGTAGGACGAGATTTCCGCGAGCTCCGGCCGCTGGCATGAGTTGATGATCCTGCAGATGGCCGTAACCTCGTCGCGCGGAAACGCCTTTGCGACCTGCATCTGTCCGAGGACTTCAGCGGCGGCGGCGGACGCAAGCGCGAGCGACGAGCCGTTGCTTGTCGCTCCCGCGAGCGTTATTCCGTTGCTGAGGCCGCTCTGCGCGACGACGGGCGCATTTCCGTTCCCGGCAACGACCGGGACATTCGATGGAGTTGTGCTGTTCATGGTAGCACCTTACCTTTCTCTTGTTGTTTACAAGCTGTTTGTTTTTTCCTGACAGGCGGGCGGCGTCAAGCCGCCTTCGCCTTCTTCGCCGCCTTAATCGGCTTCGCCCTGTCAAAGACCTTCAGCGGGCGCGAGGCCTCGCGGACGATCTTGCCGACCTCCGTATGCGCCGCGATCTGCTCCGCGGTGGCTCCGCAGTCCCTTGCGACGGACTCCCAGTCGGTCACGTCCTTGACCGTCGGATTGCCGGTCTTGAACGTGGCGATCACGCCTGCGTCGGTCGTGAGCATTTCGCAGTCCCCCATGTACTTGGCGATATTGTCGGCCGCCTCGTCCATCTCCTTCTCCGCTTCGTCGGCGCGGGACTTCGCGGCAACGAACGCGGCGACCTGCTTCTGGATTTCGGCATCCGCCTTCTTGGTCGACTCGGGGACGCTCTGGGGATAGAGCTCCTTGACCTCATCCTTGTTGGCGGGCGCGGGCATTTCGCCGAGCATGATATGCTTGTCCCACCACGCCTTCTCGAACTTGAAGAGATTGTTGATGGTCTGCTCCACGTCGGCGCGTTCGATGCACCCGAACTCGAAGCCCTTGGACAGGCCCGTGTAGTAGACTGCGACGTAGATGCGCTTGGCGGATGGCACGAGCCCGAGGTAGTGAAGCACTTGACAACGGTAGTACTCGGGCACGATGAAGTTCCCGAACTCGTCATGCCAGTCATCCATTTTTGTCGCGGTCTTGCACTCCAGAATAGACTCGACGCAGGTGAGGTCGCCGTTGGAGAGGCGCAGCACCATTTCGTTTATGTCCTGACCGTCCTCGACCACGATGCGGTCAAGATTGGCGAGCGCGAAGGAACGCTCCCCTATGCCGTGGATCATCGGCTTGTAGTCGATGATGCGCTTGCCGCTCGCCTCGACGAATCGACCCGCCACGAAAGGCTCCAGAAAAGTGCCGAGGCGCATTGCCTCGCTTTCGGGCTGCTCCTCCTTCTGTCCGCGCTTGTCCAGCCAGACGTCCGTAGGTCCGCCCCACTTGGAGAGTCCGAGTATCTTTGCAATGTCCGAGCCTCCGAGGCCCTGACGGCGCTCCGCGAGCCAAGCCGCGCGTTCGTTATCATTGATAGTAGCCATTTTCCCGCTCCTTTACTTTTGGTTTGGTTTGTTTCCCCTGTGGGTGTGTCTCACCCCGCCGGCAGGCGTCACTAGGCTTTGACAGATGCCTTTTGGGGTTTCAACGCTTGCTATTATAGCATAGGTGCGTCTCACCTGTCAACGGGGGGTGCGAAACTATTTTAAAAAAAATTTCCGGCGGGGAAAGAAAAACAAAACGGCACCCCCTTGACAGGTGTATCACACCTTTGCTATAATGGTGGCGAACTAGGGGAGAACGGGTCTCCGCTAGTAACGAAACAGACAAAGAAAGGCGCATAACAATGAATCACAGATACGACGTATACATCACCGACTCTCGCAAGGCCCTCGTCTACGAACGAGGCGAAATAAGCGAATGCGGCGATCTACCACACAGACCCCGCGTATACGAGTCGGACCAGGACGGCGACTGGGAGGAGTGGGTCGAGGAGCATACGGACTGGCGCGACAACGAGCGCGTCCGCGTATGCCGCAGGAAGGAGATGCTCGACGCTGGCTACGTCAAGGACCTCGAAGCCAAGGCGCAAGGCATCCTCGACGACTACCGAGCCGCGGGCTCGCGCCTCGGATGGGGTAAGCTGGACATTGATACCAGTTGGGTGTGTCACACTTACCGCGGTAGCGCGGACTGGAAGAACGAGCCGACCCGCTACACCTTCGATCAGAGGCTAGCGTGGGAGAACCCGCCGAAGGACTACGCCGACACCGACGCGCTCTACGCCCGCGACTTGTATGTCAGGCTTATCGGCATGGCGGACGCCACCTACGAACTGGGGCTGAGCCTTGTATTCGACAAGGACTTTAAAGTCGAAGTCAAGGGCCGGCGGGCGAAGTGGGAGGTTGAGTACGACCTCTGATGGCCTGACGCAGCTCGACGACAAACACATCTACACCAAACCAACAACAGGAGACTAAGCAAATGAGCGACAACAAAAATGCCAACGCCTACAGATTCCGCGGCCGCGTGGCGGCCGTAGGCAAAACCGAGCGGCTGGGCAAGGACCCCAGCAAGCCATTTCTGAAGCGGACGGTTATTATCGACGACGCCGACCCCGATGCGAAATACGCCAACCCGGTTCCGTTTGAGGCAACAGGCGAGGACTGCGGCCTCTTCGACCAGCTCCGCGTGGGAATGCTGGCCGAGGTCGCATTCTACGTGAAGGGGCGCGAGTGGAAGGACAAAACGGGGCAGATGCGCTACTTCGCCAGCAACCGGGTCGTCAGCGTCAAGACGCTTTCGGCCAGTGCAGCCGCGGACGAGGCTCACGCAGACACGCCCGACCCGGACGCACAGGACGACTTTGACGACGGGGTGCCATTCTGAGGGAGCGGCGGACGATGAAGCACGACAGAGAGAGGGTGCGCAGAGTCAGCGGCCTGACCGTAATAGAGCGCGGGCGCATGCCCTGCGGTCGCATTCTTGACCCCGGAAATGCCTTCAGGGCCGTCCGCGCCGACAGCATGCCCCCGTACACCGGACTGGCAAAAAAAAGCAAAAGGAAGGTTGGTGCGAAATGTGCATGATAATCCACTACACGATCGACCGCTTCGGCTACGCCCCAAACCCCGGAGAGAGGTACTACCAGTTTCCGCATGGAAACCTGAAGTGCCTGCATATAGAGCGCGACCGCAAGACCGGGCGTGTGTTCGTCACGTCGGAAATCGAACCCAACACAACTAAAGCAAGGAGGGGCCAACACCATGAGCACAAATGAGGAAATCAAATTGACTCGCGATGAGGAGCGGGCGATAGACCAGTGGTTTGGGCCAGACTTCAAGCGGCGAATGCTCGAGTACGCCCAGTTGCTTAGCGACCTGATGGCGGAGTTCCCCATGGCGCAGGGGCACTCAAGGGAAGCCCGGTACCTCCAGCAGCCTTTCTACCTGATGAGCGGCGCGCTCCACCTGATAAGGCGATTCGCCATGACGGAGGAAGAGCGCGATGAGGACGACGCGATAACGGCGGCGATCCCCGATGTGCTCGACAGACTCGCTGACGCTTTCGCGGAGAAGAAAGGAGGCGACAGTGAAACACACAGAAAATGACCAACGGCTCGACAAATACGACCGCGAGGTGGAGCGTCGTCTGCGCCACAGGCGGCTCCGCGCACTCGCAAAAGCGGCGTGCGGGATCGCACTGCTGCTCGCGATGTGGGGATTATGCTGGCTCTGCTGCGCGGTCAGCGGCTACCATTGGGAGTGAGGGTGCAAGATGACGAACAGAATTGAAACGAAATGGAGCGTCCGCGACATCCAGAGGGCGATTGTCCGATACACGGGCAACGATGAGTCGATACCCAATGTATCATTCGGCTTCTTCGGGCGGATGGAGTGCGACCTCGTGCAGTTGTCGGACAGCAACCGCATCCACGAGTTTGAGATAAAGCGGTCGTGGGGCGACTTTCTGGCGGACTTCAAGAAGAGGCACTTTCACGACGACGTGCGGATATGCAGGCTCACATTCGTTCTGCCCGAGTCGTTCGCTGGCGACCGCCTGAGGCGGTTCTGCGCCGAGCATTATCAGGAGTTCGAGCGCGAGTTCGACTTCCTGTTCTACGTGGAGCACGGCGCGGTGTGCCACATCACCGACAGGCACTGGGAGGAAAAAGGCTACAACGGCAGCCACTTCGTCCCGGAAGAAAGGTACCGAACTGACACATACATCACGACTGATATGCTGAAGGTTATACGGGCCAACGACAGGGCCGCGCAGTTCAGACGAGGGCTGTTCCTCGAAGAACGCGCAAAGCTTTACAGGCTGGGCACAATCCGCCTATGGCATAGGCATAATGAAACCGAAACCGAAAACGAGAACACACAGGAGGACTAAATGACAAACGAAGAACTAAAAAAAATTGACGCGACTTTCCGCGCCAGCCCGAAGACCATCAACGCACACATCTCGGTGATGGAGTCGCGGGATAACACATGCCGACGGGCACTGCAAGCCATTCGCTTCGAGTGCGTGTGCGGGACGCTGCGCATTATCTCGACTAACGGCAGGGTGATGATCGTTACCGAGACACGCATCGACAACGGCGGGACGCCCGACTTCAAGTTTTGCGTCCACGCGCTCCCGAAGATTAACGCCAAACGCGCAGACATCGACAGCGGCGGCGACGCGATGATCGCCGTCAGGGACGGGCTGTTGAGCACAGGCAACCTCCTGACGAGGATAACGAGCGGACAGGATTATCCGAATTGGTCGTCCGTAATGTCCTCGTCGCTAGAACCGGAAACCTCCTGGAAATCGCTCGACCCAAAATGGTATACACTTGCCGTGAGGTTGGTTGGCGATGCGCACATGCGCCCAAAGCGCGTTGTTGGCAGTGCATACAGCCCGGCGTACTTCGAGGCTAAAAACGAGACTGAGCACAACACGGTCGTGCTTATGCCACTAAGAACTTTGGAGGACTAACAATGGCTGAAACACACGAGACAATCGCTGACATCATCGCGCATAAAAGGCAACAAGCGGCTTATATCGTGCAGATCGCGCAAGGTAAAAGAAATGCGTGCCGCGACAAGTTGGAGGACGAAGCGCGCGATATCCGCCGCGAGGCTGACCGCCTTGAGGCGGCGCTCAAGCGCGAGCGCGGCAACGCGGCGAAACTGCGCGAGGCGCTAGAAAAACTGTACGACCAGATATGCCACGGCGAGACAGAGCGGCACGTCGCCGCCAACAGGCAAATGATTCGCGCCGCCCTTGACACCCCATTGCGCAACTCCGACATGGGGACTGCCGAGGAGCAATTCAAGCGACACTCTAAATGGTGTGCAAGAACAAGAGATTTTTCGTGCGCCGCTACGATGTGCCGCAAATGCTTTGCGAACTGGTCGCAGATGCCCTACGAGGAAGGAGACGACAAATGAGCCGTATAACTCTAGACGAAGCGAGAGATAGAAATATCTGGGAGGGCTGGTTCAAGGAGGCGAAGAATTGCAGGCTTTACGACGGGTCGCTTCAGAAGTTCCTTGACCACCTAAAGAACGATTACCTGCACGACTACGGCACAAGCGTAAGGGCGACAGCCGCAGCGGCATTCGCAACGGCCAACGCATTTGCTCTGTACGAAGGCCTGACAGGCTTCCAGTGGAGCTGTGTTTCAATGGATGTACTTGGGCGGATGAGTTTCCCCAACAACAAGCTTGGGTTTATGGTCATCGACTACGACGATTTGCTGTATCCCCAGTACGAGCATCGCTTTACCGAACGCAAAATATCGGCGGAGGGAGCGGAGAAGCTTAGGCAGGAGGCAAAGGCTCGAATAAGCGAGAACGACGGAGTGGCCTCCCCATACGTCATGGCGTGGTGGCAGAAGCTCGCAAACGGACAATTTCCCGAATGGCTTAAGGTTGAGGAAGGAGGCTCGAAATGAAAACAATAATCCCATTTGATTTCGCCACCGTTGTGTGCGACGGATGCGGCTATCGTGAAGACAGTCGCACCATCAACGACGAGCGCCTGACAGACTATGAGAGTCTTATGAACTGGAAATTGGAAGACTGCGGTTGGGAGAGGGTAGCGGAGGGCAACGACGAAAAATGGTACTGCCCCCTCTGTGCCAAAGACCCCTCCCACCGCCAACACCTTGGCGAGGGACGAGTAATAGGCGAAACAATGCCTTTGTACGGTCTCAAGTGCGACCACTGCGGGAAAGAGTGGCGCGACCTTTATGATGGGTACACCTCTTTTGAAGATTTTGGTGATACAGAACGGGCGGCTGACAACGATGACTGGAAGGAGATTGACGGCAAGTGGTACTGTCCCGACTGCTACAAGACCTGCAAGGCTATGGTGGATGAGAACGACGGAGTGGAGAACTGGGAGGAAGTGTACTGCTCCAAGTGCAAGTACAAAGACGACTGCAACGAGATAGAGCCGCGTTCTATACCGTGGGCCAATCTGGACGAGTGTCCACGTGATTGCCCATACAGGACAGGCACTCCTTACGATATGATGTGTACGGCGAACGCCGATGCTAAGTGCCCTCGGGTAGAGGAGTGGAAGAACGAAGGGATAGCGAAGCAGGAGGCTGCAAATGCGGCGGCTCTGGCGGAGTGCAAAAAGGCAAAGCCTTAAAAAACGGAGGGAAACGAGATGTCAAAGTTGAAAACTAACACAAAACAAATTAACACTCTAACCGATTGGGATTGGACGACGCTAGTAGCCGCGTGGCGGTACTACGAACACGGCCATACAATATCCTCGGCAACATTCCCCGCTGACATCGTGGTCCGCTACTGGGGGGCAGGCAACATGTATACTGACAATGTGCGCAGGACGATTGCCAACCAGTTTGCCATGATAGACCACGGGCTACGAGGCGAGGTAGACTGGACGATGTGGCTCAAGGATCACGGCGACGTAAGGTCCGACTGCGACTGCGCGACTTGGACAACCTTCTATCAGTTCTGCAGGGGCTGGGTGGTCGGCTACCAAATGCTGACGGTCAGCAATGGCAAGCGCACGGAGACTTTCAAGGCGTTCTACACTGACTACACGAAGAGGTGGACTCCCGTAGACGGCTATATAGCGCATCCGCTTAACTCGCCTTACGTGCCAGATGAATATATCAAGAAGATCACCGCAAACGAAACCGAAAACGAAAACAGGAGGTCTAACAATGACTGACAATCAGGAAACAATCGCTGACATCATCGAGGAGGCGACACACGGCATTCCGCCGGAGTGCATTGCCCAATGCGGGAGCGACAGCGCGAAGCTGCGCGAGGCACTGGTGATGTTTGTCCGCGCATACGAACAGACCGACGAGATGGCGAACATCGAGGACACGGCAGAGGCGTATGAATTAGCCCGCGCCGCCCTCGCCGCGCCGCCTCGCAACTGCGACCTTGCGCGTGACTGGATGCGCGACCTCTATGCGCATTTCCAGCCGCCGGCAAGCATTAAGCGCGAGATGCCGCCCGAGTGGGTGGACGCTGTTATGGCGTTCTGTAGGTGGCTCGTCGCCCC
>JAEIGA010011338.1_pt1 | contig 13536 bp, 15 predicted proteins | sample 9270691 | NCBI WGS metagenome assembly JAEIGA01 (sample SAMN17057246, study PRJNA624740) | gut metagenome | biome: biome; isolation source: fecal sample | host: Bos grunniens | place: China: Xizang | collected 2019
AGTGATCCACGCGTTCTTGAGATGCTTAAGAATGATTATATCATAGTTGCTCTTTACACAGATGATAAGACTAAGCTTGCTGAAGAGGATCAGATAACTGATGCTCAGACAGGTAAGGTATATAAAGACCTTGGTCGTGCGAACTCATACATTGCACGTACACTCTGGGACGTCAATGCACAGCCAAATTATGTGCTCCTCTCCCCTGAAGGAGAAGTACTCGTTCCAGTGAGAGGTTATGATCTTTCAGTAGAAGGTTTTATCAACTTCCTCCAGTCAGGTCTTGACACCTACAATAACTAAGTAGCTTTGTACCAACACAAGAAGGGATGACTCACGTCATCCCTTCTTTTTATTAACCAATTCATTTTACCTGATTACTGAGCTGGAGTCCATTTGCATCTCACTGGAGAAACGATGGATCCATCCTTCTTAAGCTCAGCAAACACCTTATCAACTACTTTTCTATCAAGACCAGAAAGCGTTGCAACCTCACCTGCTGCTACTGGCTTACCAGCCTCTTTCATTACCTTTAATACGAGTTCTCTTTCCATATTCTATCGTTGTTTAATCAATTTATACTAAAGTTCAGTTTTCCAAAGTCCGTGAAGATTGCAGTACTCATAAACTGCTATCGGCTTCTCTTCTCCAAGAGCTATGATTGCCTCTGGCTTATCCTTGAGATCCACACGAATTCCGCCGTGCTCAGTCTCAACATAAATGAATGCAATGTGGTGCTCTGCAAGCATCGGATGAGCTACACTTCCCACCTCTACTTTGATAACATTGAAATCAAGCCAAGTTACTACAGGAAGATGTTTTTCTACACTAGCGTCTACTGTTCCAGGAACAAGTTCTTCCATCTTTTCACCACAGCAAACCACTGGTACTCTGCTGTCAACAACCTTCATGATAACGTTACCGCAATGACGGCACTTATAAAACTTTGTAGCCATAATATTTTCTTTTTAACAAGTTTCTAATTTTGAATAATTCTAATTTACTGCAAATATAGACATATTTTTTATACATGCAAACTATTTCGAAAAAATATCAAAACTAATACCGACAATACTCTAAAAAACAAAAAACGTCCACTAGAAATTATCATTTCTAATGGACGCTCAATCTTACCTATAAATATATTACTTCTTGAGGAAGCAAGTCTTAAGAACGATGCTGCTGCCATCAATCTTGCAGTCAACTTCCTCAGGGTTCTCAGTCAAACGGATGCTTCTTACTTTTGTTCCACGCTTGATGACCATTGAAGAACCTTTCACCTTAAGATCTTTGATTACTGTCACGGCATCTCCATCAAAGAGCTCAGCACCGTTGCTATCACGTGCTACATCCTCTGCAGCCTCAGCATCTTCTACAGAATCAAACTCATATGAGCAATCTGGACAAACATAAAGGGAACCATCAAAATAAGTGTACTCACCGCCACACTTAGGGCACTTAGGAATTTCGTTCATTTTATATAGTTTTTGTTATTTAAGTTCTTTTGGGCTGCAAAAATAGGAAATATTACTAAATTTGCTTACAAATTAATCCAATATGAACAACATCCCATTGAAGCAGGTGCATTTTGAAGGCATCACTATGCAGATTCCAGAAATCTGGAACTACGAGACAGAAACTTATAACGAGGAAGACGGAACAAAGTCATATAGCCTAAGCATCTCTGCTGAAGGTCACGACGTAAGAAACATTGAGATCAGCTGGGGCGTTATTCCGGAAGGATCAAACTCTTATATTGAGGCATGCGGCACATATGAAAGTGTAGTTGGAGAAGAAGATCTTTCTGTAAACGATGAGCCAATCATCTGCTTCGAATTCCAGAAGAGAGAGGCTAATGGATTTAATGTTTATACTGAGGACGGACTTCCATGCTTTTTCTTCTGCTCTGACATCGAATCAAAGGGAAAGAACAACCTGCTTACCGTTCTGGTATGTGCAGCAAATAATGAGGATCTTCAGAGTCTTCTTGACTTCGTTGAAGAATACCTTTGCGTTGAATAATCTGTGAATCAATTTATACCACATAACATTGAAGACTGCGACTCATTTGAGGGCGGTCTTCTTGGCCATGTAAAGGCAGGTTTCCCCTCTCCTGCCGAGGATTACCATGAGAAGCTTGACCTCATCAGACTGCTGGTCAAACATAGAGCATCTACCTTCTTCTTCAGGGTGGATGGTGTGTCTATGGTGGATGCCGGCATGGATGAGGGAGATATCATTATCGTGGACCGTTCAGTAGATCCGTATAATAACTGTAAGGCTGTGTGCTATATCGACGGAGAATATACAGTCAAGAGAATTGAAATCGGAGATAATTGTGCGCGTCTTATGCCGGCCAATGAGAACAATACCACATACAAGCCTATCGAAGTGACCCCTGAAAACAATTTCCTCATCTGGGGAGTTGTAACCTGGGTTATCAAGAAGATGTAAGAGTCATGTTTGCCCTTGCCGACTGTAACAACTTCTTTGCTTCCTGCGAAAGGGTCTTCAGACCTGACCTTCAAGGTAAGCCTGTCATTGTACTATCCAACAATGATGGCTGCGCTGTTGCACGTAGCAATGAAGCCAAGGCACTGGGCATCAAGATGGGAGATCCATATTTCAAGATCAGGCATATAGTAGAGAAACATGGAGTAGCTGTCTTTTCGGGCAATATGGACCTTTATGGAGACATGTCGCAAAGAGTTCGTTGGGTCCTTGAAGAATATGCTCCAGCAGTGGAGGTCTATTCTATTGATGAGGCTTTCCTTGACCTTAGAGGTATTAGCAACATTGATTTTGATGCTTACGCAAAAGAGATTTCCGCGCGCTGCTGGAAGATGACATCGATTCCTGTTTCGGTGGGAATATCCCCTACTAAAACGCTTGCCAAGATTGCGTCTAAGCTCTGCAAGCAATATCCGAAGCTTCGCGGAGGATGTTATATGCACAGACCTCAAGATATCGAGAAAGTGCTACGCAAGTTTCCTATTGAGGACGTTTGGGGTATCGGACGTCGCTCAGCTGCAAAACTGCATGAAAGACATATCAAGACAGCATATGACTTTACTCAACTCCAGGAATCTGCCGTTCAGGGCATAATGGGCATTACTGGTGTGCGCACATGGAAAGAGCTTCGAGGCATTCCATGTATCGAGTTTGAGGATGGATTGGAGGCAAAACAATCAATTTGCGTATCTCGCAGTTTTTCATCGGAAATATACGATCTTAAAGAGCTTCAGGAGCAGATTGCCAACTTTGCCTCTTCAATGGCAGAAAAGCTCAGAAAGCAGCATTCTGTGACCTATGAAATGGCTGTATTTGCATACACCAACCGTTTCAAGGAAAACCTTCCACAGACACATTCAAGTTCATTGGTTTCATTCGCTAGTCCAACAGCGGAACAAAGAACAATTGTCACTAGCGCAGTGCAGGCTACACGCGAGCTATATCGTAGTGGATACGGCTATAAGAAAGCTGGAGTCATCGCCACAAGTATCATAGATCAGAGCGAAATGATGCACTCCCTATTTGAAGATACAGAGGCCATTGAGCGTGAACACAAGATTACCTCAGCGTTGGATTCAATCAACAGACTATATGGAGACGGAGCCATCAAGCTTGCCATCCAAGGCAGCGGTCGCATAAAAAATTCCAGCGAGAGGCAGTCACCACACTACACTACTCGCTGGAACGATATTCCTAAAGTTTCTGTAAAATAAACACAATTTATTTAACTATAACAGAACAATAATACCGCGACCCATTATATGTAACCCATACTTTTGTATTACCCCTTTTCATCCCACGCACAATGCCAGAAGACACAGCATAAGCAACCTTGTCGTTCTCCGAATACCAACCTTGCACCTGACTAGGATTTACATTTTTAAGCACTAATTGCGTTTGTTCACCTATTTTTAGTGTTACACGGGCGTAATTCAAGTAAGGTTGAACAGATGATGAGGAGATAGTGGACTTCTTTAATGCATTTTGTAATTTAGAGTAAGTTGTTTTATACTTTTCATCTAATGAATCATAACTCTTCTTAAGCTTAATATACTCCTTTTTCTGTGTATCCTTTTCAGATTTTAATCTTTTATTTTCATCTGCTTTTTCATACAATAGAGTTTTAAGACTATCTCTAGTCTTTTCCCTTGAAACAATAACCTGCTTACGCTTTAACAACAGTTCATCCTGTTTTGCTATTGTTTCTTCACATATTGTTTTTTGTTCTCGGAGAGAAACAATAGTATTTGCATAGCTCTCAGATTTGATCTTTAGACTAGATATTTCCTGCTTAGCCTCGATCAAACTAGAGTTCATGAAGAATAACGATATCGCACCGATGAATAATATCAAACCTAATATAACTACAACTTGAAATTGCTTCTTCTGTTTTTTTACCTTACTTAATTCCTCTGTAAGTTCTTTATTGGCTTTTTCAAGTAAATTCTTTTCAGCAGAGATTTTTTTTAGCCTACTAGAGAAACCTTTAATTGCAATTGAGTCAAAATCAGAATTCTTATAAACTCTAATAACATTTGAGTTTAAAATAGCATTTTTTACATCAGCGACAGATGCAGACTCTGCTAATGTAGCTTGCTCCAACGCACTAATAGAATAATTTAGTGGAGGCAATGCTTCAAATGTAAGTTTAGAGTCTGCTATAAGCAAGTCTATATGTCGCACTATCTTATCAATTGCCTCTTTTTGGTTATGAAGACGAGTATTTTTATTTACAACATCACCCTCCTCATTAAACTCAAGGATATCCCCTGAGAGGATAATATTAGAGACACACTCTTCGAAACATGAAAATAAAGCCTTAATACTTGGCGTATACAAACTATTAAAAGCAACGGCAAGTCCCAAATACTTATCTATTCCCTTTAAATTCCTTACATAGACATAATATATAAGACTATCTGCACGACATAAAGTAATAGAAGTTTGGGCGTTCTTATTCACACCCAAACTTAAAAGTTGTTTTGTTGAATCATCTGGATATTGCGTATACCCAGAACCTAATTCACCAAAAATATATGTTGAATGATTCACCGATACTTATTTTAGCTTAAACTTAATTATCTTGGCATCATTATCAATTGTATACGATGCTACTCGATCCAACACCTCGTTACCTAATAATACAGGGGCAGCGACATTATTTGACACCTGAACTACAACATTATCACATTTGATAATTCTTTCACCATCAGTCAATTCTAATGTTTTTACATTGAATACCATATCTTCAACAATACTACCATCAGCGATTGCTGACCTTGATGTTCCTAGATAATCATCATCTGTCAATAAACCTCGTTTAGCCAACATTTTAGCCTCTAACAAAGAAATCAATGTTTGAGAGCACCCTGTATCAAAAATCATATCAACACTAACTCCATTTATTTTAGCCGATACGTATTTAACTCCATGCTGTTCAACAAATGGGACATTGATAGTCTCATAATCAAGCGAACCGTCTTCACTATATTCTACATATGGGATTGCAGATCTCTTTTTTTGTCCAGAATTACAAGAGCATAGTAAAACACTGATTATTGCTATTGTAAGTAGTTTTATAATCTTCATTATTTCACAGCTTTAAATGTTCTAGTTGCAACTTTTACATTATGTATATAATATGAGATCACAACATCGCCTTCTCTCATCACTTTTACACTCGTCCTTGGATTCTCTTTGTCTGTAATTGAGAAACCATCAATTTTCCAAATTCCAGGAACAGTTGGAGCATTTTTGGCAACTGCAGTAAAAACATTTCCAACCTTCATATCACCAGACTTATACTCAACCATATCAATCTTAACATTTGAGAAGTCTTTCTTAATTTGTTCTTCTCGGGCGATATGTTTCTCTAAGTCTTTCTCAAGTTTTGTTTTTACCGAATCTAGTTGGACTAATTCTTCTTTTAGAGCCTGCAACTCTTTTCCTACATTAGAACTACTAGGTGTACCCAACCAAGTGTATGTAGAAAGTCCTATTAAAAGTGCCACCAAAGCAACAATCACAGAATAAAGAATAAATGGTTTCTTCTGTTTTGGCTGCAATTGAATCTGTCCATTACTTATTTCTTTCTCCTGCTGCTTGTGCATCCTAGCAATTTCGGCCAATTCGCACAAAGGTTGCTCTATGCGTTGAATTAATTCTCTTGCTGTTGTATGAGAATGAAATTTCTGTAACTGACTCGACAAATCTTTGATTTGTAACTCATAGTTAGAAACTTTAGCTTTCTCAGCAACAAGAGCTTTTTTATATTTTTCTATTGTTTCGCTAAGTTCACCAATCTGGACGCTAGTAGTTTTAAGATTATCCTGCATTGATGGTATAACCTTATTTTGAGTTTCGAGTTGCTCAATAATTACCTTAAGACTACTAATTTCATCATTTTGCTTGGCAAGTTGTGAATTAATTCTTTCTAATCTTACATCCTTAGCAGCATAATCAGGAGAAATCAAAATTTTACCATAGCTTAAAGTCGAATCAAAAAATGACTTACTATCAACATCATTGAGATGATAATACGAATTTCTTTCTGCATACTTCTTTACTAGGTTGGAATCTATTTCTTCGAAGTCATTTGCAAAATTTGTATTAATCTGCTCAGTAAAAATATTTATTGCTGCTATAAGTTTTGCAGAAACTAGCTCAAAATTATTGATTTTATATTTCTGACTATCTCCATTTACGGACAATACTTCACTCAAAACATATTTATTATATACTTGAGACAACAAGTCATATAGATAATGTACAGCAGTACAATAGTGTCCTTCTACTTTGAAAGTCATTGCGAAATATGATCCAGGACGGCCATCTTCTGCGTTGACATTCTTATAATTTATAAATGTATAATAGCTAAAATACCTCTCCTCGAATTTTCTAATTTCTAAAATCATTAAGGCGCTAGCCTCCTTATAGACTTTTTTGTAGACTTCTTCTGATCCGTAAAAAGTCTCATAATATTTATCAAGAGTACCACCCCATACCTGATGGCCGCGTGGTACTCCATGAAATACTAACTCGTGCTTCATAATTCTATCCTCTAACTAGTTTGAGAATATTGCTCCAGAGTAATCTTGGGTATTCATCTACACCTTGAATAAATTTCTTAACTGTATTACCACTAGCATCAGTTCCATTTGGGAATGCACCATTCGAGAACGGAACTAGAGTACAATTATATTTCTTAAATAATTTAGTAATCGGGTTCTGATTCATAAATGGAACGAATATACCTGGATACATTTGTTTTACATCCGCAATAACAAGATTTAAATTAACCTGTCCTGGGGAGATAACATACTTTGTTTCATCAACCTTATTATATAAGAATATTGCTTTATCGTGGGCACGCATATTAGTCTTCAAATCCCTGATCTTATTAACATATCCTATTCTATCATGTGGATCTTTCCAATTTGGTTCTAACATATAAACCCAAATCTTTCTATTGCTGCTGTTCAAGATTGTATGCACGTACGAAGGGAAAGCTCTATTGGGATTCTCAGGACTGTAATAATACTCACCTGGTGCTTCAAGTATCTGGCATACTCTTTTGCCTGTTTTATCTAGAACTTCGACTAGCATAAAACTGATCATATTTGTTCCTACAGCAGCATTCGAACTATTAACAAGAATGTTGTAATCTTCACACATTTTAGCATAATGAGAATCGTGAGAAGGTCTAAACGACTTAATTGGAGAAACTGTATATCCATACTTCACCAAGAATCTTGTAAGACGAATTAAGGAGATTGTCTTACCACATGTTGTAGGGCCAAACAATACTACTATAGGAGCTTGGTCATCTGCAATATGCACCATGATATTATCAGGGTTACTCAATTCAGCTGCAGAGAGTCCCAGTACAGTTGTTCCTGCCTGTGCATTTTGAGAAATTATAGAATCTGTATTGTCAACTATAGTATCAACGTCATCTAATTCCGGTGTGATGACAACATCATCATTTGTACCACCGTTTAAATCAATTTTCTTAGCCATATTAAATTAAAAATTTTAATGATTATTAAATTGAATATTCATCTTTTTTAAATGCTAAATCAAAAAAGATGAATGCCGCAATATCTACCAGGATGGATATAACCACCCAAAAAATAAATCCATGTCCTGCATATGCTCCCCTAAAGAAATCTGCCCACACATCCACAACACTGAGCACTCTTTTGACCTTTGTAACCTGATTTTCTGCCATATACAATTCTTTATCAGTCTCTGGTGCAAATGAAATATGCTTGTTATATGTCTTAATTGTTGCGTATGCTTTTGCTAATCTATCATTTACCTCTTTGATATCCTCGGCCTTATTCAAATCTACAGAGCCATCCTTAATACCTTGCTCAACAAATCCAAGATTCTCCCAATCAGCCTTTGCCTGTGACATATATGTATTCTGATCTGCTGCCAGCATTGAAGATCTTATATTTTGTTTTTTAACATCTCTCAGTCCGTAAATCTTTGCTCTATAAGCATCTACTAATTTTTGTCTACTTTGTACAGAGGTTCCCTTGTAGCTTAGAGGTTCAATTTTGGGGACCTCAAGCAAGGAGGCAAAGTCTGCAAGAATCCTCTTGGCATTAGGTCCAAAACCAGGATTAGCATCATTTTCAATTTCACTTTCTAATTCTCCGAATTTAGTATTAACCATACCCTCGAATTCATTACAAGCCCTCTTTATCTTTTCCTCAATATTTGTATTATTTCTAAGTTGATCAAGATATCCCTTTGTCTGACCAATATCAGATGAGACCATATCACTTATAGTTCCACGATAAAAAAAGGTGTGAGTATTGGTAGGCATACTACATATAAGCCAAAATACAAGCGTTATCAAAATACCACCAGCTAATCTTAAACCTCTGTTCTCTAAGAAGACATTTTGATTTAGACTATCCACAATCATTTTTGTTCCTAGAGAAGCTATAACAAAAAATCCGACTGTAACAATCCAACACATTACAACTGGCCAATTTGGCATAAGTAAATGAAGTGACTCTTGAGTAGCCCAACAACTGACAGCTGCGAATGCAACGAACGCAATAGCAAAGAAGATCTTCTTGTAATTTGTCTCTCCCATAAGTAAATGTATTAGGTTAATTAGATTTCTCTCAGCGCCAAAGAGAGGATTACCTTAAATGACGAAAGCGTGGCACTGTCGCTTATTCGTCTGAACCGGTCGTAGGAAACCTTGTGCACAAATAAGCCACAATACCACGCCGTAATTCAGGATAGAATACGACGAAGTAACGAGCTTATTCTCTGCACTTTTGCGAATTTCCTACGTTCGTTCAGCGAGAATAAACTACACTTTCGTGTTTTGCAATATTTTCAAAAACAAATCTAAGTAATATTTTTCACAAATAATCATAAATTAATAATTATCGCTACTTGTCAATCTATCTGTTTATGAAATCTAGTATTATATGTGGATGGTCATATTCTTCAAAATCAAATGCGACCACCTCACATGCATGTAAGTGGTCGCATTTGATTTATGGTATTATTTCTAGTAGTTATATACAAGTTTACACCTGTAAAATTTATAACCTTATAGTACTCTAGCAGGCTATATGATGTTTTCAAGGCATGCTTGTGTTCGAGGGGATTATTTTAAGCAGTATAGGTCCTATGCTTCTTTCGGAAGTGTCTTGCTCAAAAGGGCGCAACCGAGGACGGCAGATATCACTGATCCGCAAAGCACGCCTAATTTAGCCTCATTGAGGAGGGTTACACCAGCATCACCAAGACCGGAGTATGAGAGGTCTGCAATAAACATCGAGACTGTAAATCCGATACCACAGACTACGCATACACTTGCAAATGCCTTCCATGAGGTTCCATGCGGAAGAGTAACCAACTTTGCTTTGATTGCAAGCCATGAGAACGAGAACACTCCCAGGAACTTACCTGCGACAAGTCCTAGCATTACAGCAAGACCGACGCCAGAGAAGAGGCTTCCAAGAGACATCTGTGACAGGTCGACTCCAGCATTCGCAAATGCGAAGAGAGGGATTACAAAGAAGTTTATGACTCCGTGCAGATTATCCTCAAGATCCTGAAGCGGGCTGATCATCTTATCGGCTGCTGACTCAATACTCTTGAGTACATGTATTTCTTCATTTGTGAGCACCACGGTCTTATGCAGATCATCTACATCAATTACCGGGAATCTACTAATCTGTCTTCTGATACGTTCAAGATAATGTCCTGTACCTTTCTTAAGGGAAGCTGGGATACAGAGAGCCACAATCACACCAGAGATAGTTGCGTGAATTCCAGAATTAAGCATCATATACCAGAGCACAAGTCCGACAACAAGGTAGAATGCCTTTGATCTTACCTTGGCGATGTTTGCGATAATCATTACCGCAACACATACTGCGCAAAGCCCTAGATAAAGCCAGCTGAGATCTGAGCTATAGAACAGCGCGATTACAATAATACCTCCAAGGTCATCAGCAACTGCAAGAGCAGCGAGAAAGACCTTCAGACCCACTGGCACACGGGTTTTAAACACTGACAGTACACCAAGAGAGAATGCAATATCTGTAGCCATAGGAATAGCAAGTCCTCTCTGCATAGACGCATCTGCAGGACAGAACAACGCAAAGACAAGAACTGGCACAAGCATACCACCGCAAGCTCCAATGATTGGAAGAAGAGCCTTCTTCAACGAAGACAACTCACCCACCAGGATTTCTCGCTTGATTTCAAGGCCTACTGACAGGAAGAAAATGGCCATCAAGAAATCATTGATAACCATCATCACATTCATCGGATGACCGTCATGGCTGAAAAGGTTGAATCCTCCTACTGACACGGCCATAGGATGCTGCCAAAGTGAAAAATACCATTCCTTGACAACAGGTATATTGGCAAAGACCAGTGCCAAAACAGTACAAGCAATCAGGACGACGCTTGATGATACATGCTTCTTGAACTTACTCAGGAAACTGTAATTAACATTTAACGAATGCGGCATAACAACTCCATTTTTCAAAAACGGCCGCGAAGGTAGCAAATTAATTGCCAAGTTGTCACCTAAAATTCGCTTTTTTTACCCTATGGTATGCTCCAGAAGTATCTTCAAGCCCATTGCAAAGAGTATGAAGCCTCCAACAAACTCAGCCTTCGATTTGTAGCGACATCCAAAGAACTTACCGATATAAACGCCGACAAAAGAAAACAGCCCGGTTGTGACACCTATCAACAATACGGCAGCCCATATGTTTACCCTAAGAAAAGCCATTGAAACACCAATGGCAAGGGCATCAATACTGGTGGCTATAGCTAGCGGGAACATCGCCTTTACCGAGAAATCTGCCTCAATATCACAAGACTCCTTTTCAAATGACTCCTTTATCATATTACCTCCTATGATTCCAAGCAGCACAAAGGCAATCCAATGATCTACAGAGGCTACCAGATCTGCGAAACTTACTCCAAGATAATATCCGGCTACAGGCATCAATGCCTGAAAACCACCGAACCATAGTCCAGCTGTCATGGCATTCCTGAACTTCAGTTTAGGAGTAGACAATCCTTTGGAAATAGAGACAGCAAAGGCGTCCATCGAGACGCCAATCGCTATGATGAGAAGTTCTACAAAAGTCATAGATTCACCTTTAGATTTCCAGCCATCATTCCCCACTTCCAATCCTGAACGATAACAACCTCTTTTCCATCGAGATTCTTTATACGGTCAGCCTCCTTGAGTTTAGTATGCGAGTGTCCACCGACAATGATGTCCACGTTTCTTGTCTTGGGAGCAAGCATCTGGTCCGTATATGGCTCTTCATCATATCCAAGATGAGTCAGACATATAACGAGATCGCATTTCTTGACCTCTTTCAGATAGGCTGCATATTTATTGGTAATCTCCACCGGATTCTGATACTTCAACACTGCAGCAATCTCGCTATCGACGACTGAGGTAACATCTGTAAGAAGTCCGATGATTCCGATCTTCAAGCCTGCCTTTTTTACCACTACAAATGGCTTGACATGCTTTGCTAGAGCAGTTCCTGCAAAATCATAATTAGCACACACTACAGGTACTTTAAGATTTGACAGACGTCTTGCAAGCTCATCGATGCCATTATCAAACTCATGGTTTCCAAGACATGTAGCATCGTACTTGCAGGCATTCAGAACATCAATTTCAATATTTCCATGAAGCTCAGTAAAATAAGATGTTCCCTGACTGAAGTCACCGGCATGCAAAAGAAGCACATTATTCTTTCCTTCTTCCTGACGTACACTATCAATATAAAGAGCCTGCTCCACTACTCCGCCAAGCCCAGTATTCTTTCCGCTTCTGATAGGGTCTATGTGGCTGTGGGTATCATTAAAATGCACTATGGTCAATTCCTGAGCATATACTGTGACAGCGAGTGTCAGCGCCGTTAATATAACAATCAATTTTCTCATAGCTACTTCTTTATTACAACACGTCCATCACTCTTATACTCAAATGACTTTCCTGCAGCCGTGGTCTTTCTGATTGATTCAAGCATAGCATCCTGCATCAATTCATCATATATGACCTTCACCAACGCATCCTTTGCAAGATAGAATCCATCACCTCCGTTCAGCAGAAATGAGTTTGTCGCCACTCCATATACCTTCTCATCTTCCACAGGCTGGCCATCTATCAGTAAAGATGCCAACGTCCCATTTTCAACCACCATCCTGACACCACCGACCGGCTGTACTCTGGTTGCAGCCATCCATTCAAAGATTGGGAGCAGATCACTTCCCTTCAATTCAAGATAAACGAGGTTATTTACAAACGGGAACATTGAAAGAATATCATCCAGAAGGATATCACCCTTCGGCATATCAACGCGGATACCACCAAAGTTCGCAAAACCCACATGAACTTTCTTTCCTGCCAATTGCTCCACCTTTTCCATTATGGTATCTACAGTCCAGTTGGAAAGAGCACTCTCCGGATATTCCTTGGACAGAGCCTCTGTCGAATAGCCGATCACTTCCTTGACTCTTGCCATAGCCGGCTGGGCCTCATCCACCAGCTTCATTACCTTAGCCGCAGATGAATTAGGCTTTACCTTAGTTTTACCTGCCTTGACAGCTGCAGTGCGCGAACCGTCCATACGAACAGTTTTCCAAGTGTACTCCTGTGCCATCAATGACATCGGGAGCAGCAGAACAGCCAGCAGAATCAGTTTTTTCATATTGTCTCAATTATTTCATTCTCAACCATTTCCACAAATCCTTAAATGTGGTCTTCTTACCGAACATAAGGATTCCAATCTGATATATCTTTGCAGAAGCCCATCCGCAAGCGATGAATGTACCCACAAGGATTGCGATTGAAAGCGCAAGTTCCCATGCAGGAACTCCAAACGGGATACGGGCAAGCATTACAATCGGCGAAGTGAATGGAATCATTGATCCCCAGAATACAACAGCGCTATCAGGTGCCTTGAATGCATAAAATGCAATAAAGAAACCGATGATAAGCGG
>JAEIGA010011339.1_pt1 | contig 13536 bp, 13 predicted proteins | sample 9270691 | NCBI WGS metagenome assembly JAEIGA01 (sample SAMN17057246, study PRJNA624740) | gut metagenome | biome: biome; isolation source: fecal sample | host: Bos grunniens | place: China: Xizang | collected 2019
AACTGATGGTGAAGGTGTATGGCTAGACACGCCAATGATAGATATTATTGGTGGAGAAGGTACGATAGAAAAACGTATTCCAGCAATGCTTAGAATGTTTGGTAAATACGGCATAGATATTAGAAAGGAACCAATTTTAATATATCCAACACTTCACTATCAAAATGGTGGTATAGACATTTCTGCAAGCGGCGAAAGTGGTGTAGAAAACCTACTAGTTGCGGGCGAAGCAGTTGGTGGTATTCACGGAAGAAATCGTTTAATGGGTAATTCACTACTAGATATCATAGTATTTGGTAGAAATGCAGGTAGAACGGCAGGTGCCAAATATAAAGACGTTAAGGTTGGCAAGATGAATCTAGACCACGTTGAAGCATTTGACAAAGAATGCAAAGAAGCAGGCCTAAAAGACCAAATTTTATCGCCAAGACTTCTTCCAGATTATAAAAGAAAAGATATGTAAAAAATTATTTTTTGCGAGCAAGAAATTGCTCGCAAAAACAACGTAGAGGAGACATTATGGAAAGTATGCAAAAAAAAGGCAAGAGCAAGATAGGTTTAATTATTGCATTAGTTGTTCTTGCAGGTTTAATTGCCTGGATTGTTTATAATGGAATTACAGGCGGAATTAACAAAATTTTCAGTTTTGGCATAAAAGAGGCAAATATTTCAAGCCCTTATAGTATAGTTGCATTATTATTTGGCGTATTTATTATAATTGCACTTGGTTATATGCTTGGTAGAATTACAATTAAAGGCGTATCACTTGGTGATGCCGGTGTATTTTTAGTTGCAATTTTATTTGGATTTTTATTCACAAAAATTAATCCAAACACCCCGATTTTAGGCGCATTTGCAGTTCAAAGTGGGGATATGATGAATTTTATGTATAGCAAAGTTGTACAAAACATTGGTTTAGTATTATTTGTTGCATCAGTTGGATTAATTGCAGGTCCAAAGTTTTTCAAGGACTTAAAAAAGAATGCTAAATCATACGTTTTACTTGGCGCAACCATTATTTTGATAGGTGCAGTTGTTGCAATTTTATTTGGACTTATTTGCGGAAAAGAATTTTCTGTAGGTATTTTGTCAGGTGCATTGACAACAACCCCAGGTTATTCTGCTGCAATTGAGGCCGCAAACGATTTAAAAGACCCTCTAGTAACGTTAGGACATGCCGTTGCATATCCATTTGGCGTTATAGGTGTAGTATTATTCGTTCAACTTATGCCAAAACTTCTAAAAGCAGATATGGATAAAGAAAGGGCGCTTTTAAAAATTGGCACTAATAATTTAATTGAAAGAAAAAAAGGCTCGTTTAAGTTTGACGAACACGGACTAGCCCCATTTGCTATTTCAGTTGTAGTTGGACTACTACTAGGCTCAATTAAAATTCCTATTTATGATGACGTAACGTTTAGTTTGGGAACTACGGGTGGCGTACTTGTTAGTTGCTTAATATTTGGTCACTTTGGAAGAATTGGTAAGGTAGACTTTGAAGTTTCTCCAAAGGTAACAAAAATGTTTAGAGAACTAGGCCTTATCCTATTTTTAGTTGGTGCCGGTGTAGACGGCGGTGTAAGTTTAGTTAGTGCAATTTCATCTAGCGGTCAAGGTGCTATGATTGTTGTATATGGTTTACTTGGCGGAATTGCTATGACGTTGATTCCAATGATAATTGGATTTATAATAGCAACAAAGGCGCTAAAACTTCCACTTCTTTTTGCGCTTGGTTCAATTACAGGAGGTATGACCTCAACTCCAGCGCTAGGCTCACTAATTGGTGTTAGCAAAACTGAAGACGTTGCAACTGCTTATGCATCAACGTATCCTATTGCTCTAGTGCTTGTCGTTATAGCGTCAAATCTAATTATAAGTATAATGTAGAAGTACATATTAAAACCCGCTTTGTGGCGGGTTTTTTAATATGAAAATTTTAAAAACCTATTGAAACGAAAAAATCAATATGATATAATAAAAAAAATAATTAATTTGTTTGGAGGTTACAAATGAGTAAAAATGGTTTAATTTATGATGTAAACCAAAAGCCACCTTTTGGCAAAAATCTAATTTTTGCAATTCAGCAATTTTTAGCAATTATTGCCGCAACGATTTTAGTTCCTGTACTAGTTAATGCAGAGTCAGGCACAAGTTATTTAAGCCAATCTGCAGCACTTTTAGGCGCAGGTGTAGGAACTATAATTTATCTTTTATTTACTAAATTCAAAAGCCCTGTATTTTTAGGCTCGTCTTTTGCATTTATTATGCCACTTGCTACAGCCGCTGCTTTTGGATATTTAGGAATTTTCCTAGGCGCAATTTTTGCAGGTTTAGTATATTGCTTGCTAGCACTTATCGTTAAGGTTGCAGGCGTTAATTGGATAACTAAACTTATGCCACCAGTAGTTATTGGCCCAACGGTTGCTTTAATTGGTTTAAGCCTATCTGGTTCTGCTATGAATAACATTATGAATACAGCGGGCGATTTCCAAACAATAGTAAACGGCTCTATAACGACTATTTCAAATTACAATCTAGTAAGTATACTCATAGGTATCGTAACTTTCCTTGTAACAATTATAGTTTCTGTTAAAGGCAAAAAAGGCTTAAAACTATTCCCATTTGTAATTGGTGTTTTAGCAGGATATGCATTAGCAGTTATTCTAACGTTAATTGGTCAGGCAACAAACGTAACTTATTTACAACTAGTAAGTTTTGAACCATTTACAAAAATTCTAAACATTAATGAATGGCTTCCAGATATGACGTTCCTTGGAATATTTAGCGAGGGCGCTTCTAAACTAGATGGATTTGCAGGTGTTCTTTCTGTATTTATTGCTTTTGCACCAGTTGCACTTGTTGTATTTGCAGAACATATTGCCGACCACAAAAACATTTCTTCTATAATAGGAAAAGACTTACTAAAAGAACCAGGATTACATAGAACGTTACTTGGTGACGGTGTTGGAACTATGGTTGGTTCATTCTTTGGCGGTTGTCCAAACACAACGTATGGCGAATCTGTTGGTTGCGTTGCTTTAACAGGTAATGCATCTGTTTCAACAACAATTTTAACCGCTATACTATGCATAGTAATTTCATTCTTCCGTCCAGTACTATCACTAGTTGAAAGTATTTCTTCTTGCTCAGCCATCGTTGGTGGTATTTGTATAGCACTATACGGCTTTATAGCAGTATCTGGTTTAAGAATGTTCAAACACGTTGACCTAGACAATTCTAAAAACCTATTTGTAGTTGCTTCTATTTTAGTAACAGGTATCGGCGGATTAGTATTAAAATTTGGCAAAGTAGAAATAACCAGTATTGCTTGTGCATTAATACTTGGTATCGTTGTAAACTTAATATTAAAGCCAGGCAAGGCAGAAGTTAAAAAAGAAGTTGAATACAAAAAACAAACAGAAGAAACAATGTTTGGTACAGTTGAAAAGAAAGAAGACTAATTCTTTTAAGGTGAAATTATGAAAGATTATAAAAACGTACACATTCTAGACCACCCATTAATCAGGCATAAACTTGCAATAATAAGAGATAAAAACACAAATACAAAGCAATTTAGAGAAATTATTTCAGAACTTGCAACACTTATGGCATATGAAAGTTTTAAGGACGTTCCAACGCAAGAAATTGAAGTTGAAACGCCGTTAGAGACAACAAAGCAAATAGTTGTAAAGGAAAATTCTATTGCAATAGTTCCGATTTTAAGGGCAGGGCTAGGCATGGTAGACGGAATACTTTCACTTTTCCCAGCAGCAAAGGTAGGGCACATTGGCTTATATAGAAACGAGGAAACGTTAGAGCCAGAAGAATACTATTGTAAACTTCCATCACATATAGACGAAAAGGTAGTAATGGTAGTAGACCCAATGCTTGCGACAGGCGGTAGTGCGGTAGATGCGATAAATATGCTTAAAAAACGTGGATGCAAAAACATTAAACTTATGTCAATAATTGCTGCGCCACAAGGCGTTGAAAAGGTTGCAAAGGCTCACCCAGACGTAGAAATATACGTATCCACCTTAGATAGAACGCTAAACGAACACGGATATATTCTTCCGGGTTTGGGCGATGCTGGTGATAGAATATTTGGCACAAAATAAATAGATAAAAATCAAATAAAAAAGCACTTTAAAAAAGTGCTTTTTTTATTTTTGCGAGGAAACGTTTACGTTGATAAAATATTCTAAACTAGTTAGTTTGTCCTTAAATTGTTCATAATATTTATGATTATATCTGTATAAAAGTTTATCTAATCCTAAAAAATCGCAACCGGTTTGTTTATATTTTTCAAGCAAGCTTTGTATATTGTTTTTTAACTGAGTTTGAGCACTATTTTTCACGCTCAAAGGAAGAGTTGTGGCATCTGAATAGTCCTTATCAGAAATAATGTTTCTATCTGCAACCTTACAATATATATCTAAATTAACGTAAAGTTTTGGCAAGTTATTTTCTATTTTTAACTTTATGTTGTAAGAATTCCTTAATATTTTTAGTAAAAAACACTTTTTAGTGCCAGAATCTTCGTCTACAATATCTGTTTCAAAGCCTGTTTCTATGGCTTTAGAAGTTATTAAGTTAAAAGCCCTAGTTTCATCCTTTTGTAGTGTTCCAACAATTTTTCCATTTTTAAATAAAGCAGTGGTGGTTGCATCAAAGATATTTTTTCCTTCAGTAGATAAACTAGAACCACTTCCACCGCCACCAGTACCGCTAGTTTGACCTGAAGCACCCAAATTATCTTTTGTATTTTGATTTTTTTGTTCGGTGCCTTCCTTGCCACCGTTTGGATTTCTGTCTTCAGCGTTTATTGTTTTAATCATAGGCACGAAATAAGAATTTGCATAAGAATAATGACCTTCCGTAAAACTTTTTAAGTCTATAGCACAAATATCTCTATCAAAGCCAGGGTCTTTAAGAAGTATTTTTTGTATAGCAAAAGAGGATATGTTGTCCATAGGTGAAGAGGCCTTCATTAAATCTTTTGCTTTGTCTTCTGCAAGAACTAATAGTGCAGAATCTTGTATTTTAAGAGTTTTAACAAAATAATCTACAACTTTAATTATATTATCATTATAAATTTCTTTTCCAATTGCAATAAGATTGCAAAAAGAAAGTTTAGGGTACCAACCAGACTCGTTTCCAATATTTTTAATAGCACCGGCAACGGTTCCGCCAATTCCAGAAATCAATGCGTTTTTATTCTCACTATTAATATCGGTGGCCTCAGGAACGGCTATTTGCGCGGTAACTTCGTATTTATCATCTACCTTATCTACTGAAATAGCGGTTATAATGGCAGTTTTTTCGATATTTATAACTTCAAAGTCGCTAGAAAAAAACATTACCGTGGTTAGAATTAAAAGCAAAATAAAAAACTTAGAACGTTTTATCAAGATTTTTCTCCTTTTTCAAAAAAATTGTTAGCATAGGCAAAATGTTGGAAAAAACAATAAAAAAAGCATTTCCATAAGTTAACAATAAATTTTGTATGGTGTAGAAATATTCGCCCAAAAATTTTAATAAGCAAAAAATTAAAATGCAAATAATTAGGGCAAAAATCCACCTTTTTTTCGCATTAAATAGATATGCGCAAATATCAGTTGCGAAAAACAAGGGAAGAGAAATGGAAATAGCCGTGCTCATTAAAATAAGCATTATACCAATGTAATCAAATCTTCCAATAGCATTAATAACCGAACTATATTTTGCAATTTCCGTTAAAGAAAAAGTTTGTCTATGAGCAATAGATGTAAAAATTCCATAAAACATTATCATAAATAAAACTACCAAAAGAGAGGCTATAAAATGGCAAAGAGGAATTTTCCAAGCCTTGTTTTTGTTTACGGTGAAATTTCCAATAAAAAACATTAAATAAACGCAGTCGCCTTGCCAGATATGGCTTTTATAACTTGCCCTTAAAATATTATTAAATCCACGTGCCCCAATAGGTAGAATAGATGCAAAATCAATGTTTGAAATAGATATAGCACATAAAAAAACAAACCCTAAAGAGGTAAAAATCCACATAACGTCTGCAAGCCTACCAAGGATTCTAAGTTGTTTTTGGCATAAATAAAAAGCAAAAACAAAAAACGGCATAAAAGAAAGTATTGTAGGAATATTTTCATATAAAGTATTTTCTATAAACGTTTCTTGTTCGTTTATAGGAATGATAGATTTAATTAAGAAATAAACAAGATAAAAAGATAAGATAATTTTGCTACCAATTTTTCCGAAGTTAAATTCTAAAAGGTTATAAAAAGTCATTTTAGATTTTACGCAAACAATAGTTAAAATAACAACGGTTAATAGGTCTAAACCAATGCTTAAAAGAGATGAAAGCCATAAATCTTCACCGCTATTTAAAGCTAGTATGCTTGGAAGCATAAAGAATTTAGTTACAGGCAAAAAGGCTATAAAAAACAAACAAACTTGTCTTAATTTTAATGCTTTCATTTGTCATCTCCTTTTTTTAATCTAACCCTATTTTTATTTTTAATAGAAAATGGTCTAGTTTTATTTTCTAATAAAAATCCTTTATAAAAACTATCTCTTAAATCCTTTTTAACAAGAGGTGAAAAAGGCGCCATTAAAGGTGCAGAATAAGTTTCGAAAGAAACTAGATAAATAATCAAAAGAAGCGTTGCAAGAATTAAACCATATCCGCCAAGACTTCCGGCAATAATTAGAAATATAATTCTAATAGAAGAAAAGGTTTGTTCTAATTCCGGCACGGTGTATAGGCATATACCAGAAAGTGCAACAATCATTAAAACTGGCGCGGATATAATCCCGGCATTAACGGCCGTTTCGCCAAGTACCAAACCGCCGACAATAGAAACGACCATGCCAACGTATTTAGGCATTCTAACACTAGCCTCGTTTAATATTTCAAAAATTAAAAGAGTAAAAAACATTTCTATACCAGGCGATAACGGTATACCTTTTATTGAGTTAACTATGGTTAAAAGAAAACTTAGCGGAATAAGTTGCAGATGAAAAAGTTCAGATGCAACAAAAAACGCGGGCAAGTATATAGATAAAATAACCGATATAAGCCTAATTGTTCTAGAAAAGGTTGCCGTGTAAGAAGAATTATAATAATCGCTAGGGCTTTGAAAGTCTTCTATTAAAAGATAAGGCACGGTAAGAGCAATAGGCGAGCCGTCAACAAAGATAGCAACTCTGCCCTCAAGAATTTTAGCGGATAATATATCTGGTTTTTCAGTATTTCCAACTTGCTTAAAAAGAGAGGTTTCGTGTTCGCCTAAAAACTTGGCAACATAGGAAGAGTCTAAAATGGCGTCAATTTTTATATTTGAAAGTCTTTTTTTAATTAATTTGACAAGGTTTTTATCCACAATACCATCTACGTAGCAAAGGCAAACGGGCGTGGCGCTAAACTTTCCTATAGAAACGTATTCAAACTTAAGGGCTGGGCTTTTAAGTCTTCTACGCATTAAACTTATATTAACGGGTAAACTTTCTACAAATCCCTCTCTTGGACCTTTAATAACCGTTGAAGTAGGGGGTTCTGTTATGGACCTTTTTTCAAACTTTCTTAGTCCGAAAGAAAAGGCTTTACTAATTCCGTCGCAAAGTAAAATTGTATTTCCAAGAACTACCTCTTCTGCAAGGCTATCTAAATCTTCAACAATTTTAAGTTCCGGACTTAAAAACAAAGAAGATAAATTTTTTTCTGTAACTTCTTTTTTGAAGTTAGAAAGAGGCGATAAAACAAGGTCGCCAATTTGTTTGATATCAACCAAATCTCCTGCAAACACGACAAGGCAAGGCTTGTTGTTTGCTTTCGCGTCGAGATACTTAATATCATCAGAACTTAATACTTGTTGTAGGTAGGATTTATTTTTAGATAAAGTTTTAGATAATTTCATACATTTAGTATTGTAACTAAAAAAATTATTATACAAAAAAAGGCGTACTAAAAAGCACGCCTTTTGGCATTTTAACTTATATTATTTGCTTTTATTTATACTACCTAAACTAGCAAGTATAAGATTGCATACCTCTTCAATATCAATTTTATCAATTTGATTATTAGCGCCGTCTAAAATAATTTTAGACATATCTTCTTTTACACAAAAATCAATAGTTGTTTTTTGAATATAATTTGCAAGATTTTTGCTTGTATCTTTTTTTAGGCTATCGCCGAAAGCATCAAAAAGTATTTCGCTAATGATAGACTGTGTAAGGCTTTTAGAAAGTTTTCCAGAAAGTATTTGTCTAATTAGAGAAGATATTGCAGAAGAAATAGACCCGCAAAGAATTCCCGCAGAAACGATATCAAAAGAAAAGCAGAATGCTTTATTTATAATAAAATTAATTGCGAAATTAAGAACTATTCCAAGAGCAAAAGGAAGATAAAGCCTAAGCTTTAACTTTTTAGAAAATATTTTATCTAAAACCATACTAATGATTGCGATAAGAATTGATAAAAGAAGCGTTGAAAGTCCGTGGGTTTCTATAAAGCCCAGAATATAACTAAAATCCATAATAAACCTTCCTTAGAGGGAATTAAGAATTTTTATTAGCCTCTTTTATATGCATAGAAAGCCTATAATAATAGGTTAAATGTCTATAAAAATAATGACTTTTAATTTTAGTTCCCTCCTTTAATAATATTTTTCCAAACGCCAAAAGCATTGTACATCAAACTTTAAAAAAATAAATAGATATATGACAAAAGGGACAGGCAAAAACTAATAATATAAAAAAAGGATTCATAATAATAACTAAAATATAGGAGGTAAATATGTTTTTAGAAAGTTTAATGTATTTAATTGGAAAAATTGTTTTTTTCACAGGAAGCATAATAAACGGCAATTCATTTCCAAAACCGCTATCTAAAGAGGAAGAAGACGAATGTTTAAAAAGAATGAAAGAAGGTGATATAGAAGCCAAAAATAAACTAATAAACCATAACATGAGGCTTGTAGCGCACATAGTAAAAAAGTATTCGTCTAGCCTAGAAACAGACGATTTAATTTCTGCAGGAAGCATTGGTCTAATTAAAGCGATAAATTCATTTGAGCCATCTAAAGGCACTGCTCTTGCTACATACACGGCAAGGTGTATAGAAAACGAAATACTTATGCTTCTTAGGGCAAGCAAAAAGTATAAAAACGACATATCGTTAAGCGACAGGGTTGGTGTGGATAAAGATGGAAACGAACTTTCGCTAATAGATTTACTTGCAGAAAAAGAAGACAGTGTGTTTTTACAAGTAGACAGGTCGATAGAAAGAGAAAAATTTTTACAATTTATAAAAAGCAAACTTACCAAAAGGGAATATATGGTTTTAGTTTTAAGATATGGGTTAAAAAGTGAAAGAAATTATGCGCAAAGAGAGGTAGCAAAAATGCTAAGAATATCTCGTTCATACATATCAAGGATAGAAAAAAAGGGGATAGAGAAATTACGAGAGAGTATAAAAGAAGGGGAATTTTTATACTAAAAAGATAATGATAAAAAATGTAAAAATAGTTAATATAAAAAAAGTTTTCTATTGATATTTGTTAAGAAATGTGGTAAAATTAAATAAAAAAAAGGAAGCGAGTATGCAAAACAAGATATCAGTGGTCGCAATAGTTGTATCTAGTGCAGACGCAGTAGAAAAGGTAAACTCAATACTTCACGATTTTAGCAGTTACATAATGGGAAGAATGGGTTTGCCATTCAAGGACAGAGGTGTTAGTGTAATAACTATAGTTGTAGATGCGCCTGCGGAAACGTTAAATTCAATGTCAGGCAAACTTGGTAGCATACAAGGTGTTTCAAGCAAGGTGTTAATAACAAAATGAATTATTATTCTTACGTTAGTGGTGCTGTAGGTGGTTTAGGTTCGGCATTTGTAGAAGAACTTGCAAAGGGCGGAAACAATCTATTTTTAACTGACAGATATCAAGAAAAACTAGAAGCATTAAAGCAAAAAATAAATCAAAAATATCCAAACGTTTTGGTTGAATATTTTGCATGTAACTTAATTATTCCAAAAGAAAGGGAAGATATGCTTTCCTTTATAGATGGTAAGCAAATTAAGTTTAATAAAATAATTAACGTAGCGGGCGTAGATATTCAAAAGCCGTTTGAAGATTATACAACGGATAAAATAAGGCTTCACGTGGGCGTTAACGTAGATGCCAACGTAGAACTAAACCACGCATTTTTATCAAGGCGTGCGCCAGAAACGGAAATAATTACAATAAGCAGTATGTCAGGGGTAGCTCCAATGCCATACTTTGCTTTGTATTCTGCAACAAAGGCGCTTCTGTTTAATTTATTCTGTTCACTTCATTACGAACTAAAAGATAAAGGGGTAAAAGTAACGGTAGTTCTTCCAGGTGGAATATATACCCGTCCAGACGTTATTGAAGATATAAAAAGCCAAGGTCTTGGTGGTAAACTTTCTAGTATGATGCCAGAAGAAGTTGCAAGGCGTTCGCTTAAGGCTGTTAAAAAGAACAAACTTAAATATATTCCAGGATTTTTCAATAAGTTTTTATATTTTTTAGAAACGTTTTTGCCACAAAAATTGGTTATTAAATTTATTTCGAAAAGATGGAAAAATCGTACAAGAGACGTATTTTAAGGTGATAATATGAGTTTAGCAGATAAAATATTTATACAAAATTGCACATCTATTATAAACGAGGGTTATTCTGACAGAGATTTGCCAGTTCGTCCAAAATGGCTTGATGGAACTCCAGCCCATACCGTAAAGAAGTTTTGCATAGTAAACAGATATGATTTAAGAAAAGAGTTTCCAATATTGACTATAAGAAGAACGGCATTCAAGTCGGCAATAGATGAAATTCTATGGATATGGCAAAAAAAATCTAATAATATAAAAGATTTAAATTCTCATATCTGGGATAGTTGGGCAGACGAAAGTGGTTCTATAGGTAAGGCTTATGGCTATCAATTAGGTGTAAAGCACAAATATAAAGAGGGTGAGTTTGACCAAGTTGATAGGGTTTTATACGACCTAAAAAATAACCCTTCTTCAAGGCGAATTATGACTAATATTTACACCTTTGAAGATTTGCACGAAATGAATTTATATCCTTGTGCATATTCAATGACGTTTAACGTTTCAGGCAACGTGCTTAGTGGAATACTAAATCAAAGAAGTAACGACGTAGCGGTGGCAAACAACTGGAACGTTGTACAATATGCGGTTCTACTAAAAATGTTAGCCCAAGTTAGCGGACTTGTAGCGGGTGAACTTGTTCACGTAATTGCGGATGCTCATATCTATGATAGGCATATTCCACTAGTTCAAGAAATGATGCAAAAACCACAATTTGAAGCGCCAAAGTTTATAATGAATCCAGACGTAAAAGATTTTTATAAGTTTACTGTAGACGACTTTAAGTTAGTTGACTATAAGTATAACGAATTAAATGGTAAGTTCGAGGTGGCGGTATAATGAAAGCAATAGTAGCGGTAGATAAAAACTGGGGAATAGGCAAAAAGAACGATTTACTTTTTTCACTTCCAGAAGATATGAAATTTTTTAGAAAGACAACGTTAAATAAAGTTGTAGTAATGGGGTCTAATACCTTAAAATCTTTTCCAGAAGGCAAACCGTTAAAAAATAGAATCAACGTAGTGCTATTTCCAGGTGGGGAGCAAAGGGAAGATTGCAAAATAGTTCAAAGCCTAGAAGAATTATCTTTACTGCTAAAAGAATATGATTCAGAAGACGTGTTTATTATAGGTGGGGCTATGTTTTATAAAACAATGCTTCCATATTGCTCTGAAGTGTTAGTAACGAAAGTAGATGCAGACGGCGGGGCGGAGGTGTTTTATGAGAACCTTGATAAACTACCTAATTGGTCTTGCACAAGTATTAGCGAGCCTATAGAAACCAACGGTTTAACTATTCGCTTTACTACGTACAAAAATAGTGAAGTAAAAGATTTTTAATAAATTTTTCAAAAAAAGTCGGCAAAGTTTTGCCGACTTTTATTTTGTTTTTAAGAAGATTTTTTTCTATATTGTTTAGGTGTAATACCAATCATTTTTTTGAATCTTTGAATAAAGTTGTTGTAATCGGAAAAACCTACCTTTTCAGCAATTTCCGTGATTGTAAGAGAGGTCGCATTAAGCAATTTTTTTGCTTCATCCATTTTCTTTTTTAATATATATTGTTTTAAGGTAATGTGGTTATTTTCTCTAAACAAGTGATGAAGTTGTTGCCTATCAATATAAAACTTTTTGCACAAAAAATCAACGGTTAATGGCAAATATAGGTGGTTTAATATATATTCTCTAATTTTTTCAATTTTATTATCATCATCACGCCTAATTGAATCCGTTGCCCACATTTTCATAATACTGGCCTGCAGAATATTGCAAGTTGCTTGTATCTTAGCAGGTGAAAGAATCGTTAGTTTGTCGTAATAATTAAGCAAGGTATCTGCATTAATTTTTTGCTCTTTAGCATAATTTTGCACCTTTTTTGTGTCTTTTTCATCAATATATTGACCAAAAAGGAAAAATCCAGCAATAATATTGTCGTAATAAATTGGGCTAACGGTTTCGCAAAGATGCGCGTGGCATTTGTAAGAATAGGTTTTTTTAGTATCTTTGCAAATAGAACAAGCCTTTCTATCGCAATCTAAACATAGATTTTTGCGAAGAGGTGATTGCCTAATAATTTGGCAATAATCAGTTAAATATCCAACTGGTGGATAAGAGGCTTTAAGTTCAAAGTTTTTATCAAGCACACTAATAGGCGTTTTTATAAGTTCGTAAACGTCTTGCAGGCTTTTTTCTAAAATTTTTTCATTAAATACAAAGTTCATACCATTATTATAAGAAATATATCTATCTAGGTCAATGGTTTTTTTATAAAAATTATACAAAAACAATGTTTTTTCTTACAAAACAATATATATTTATTAATTAAAAAAGTGTATTATATAGAAAAAAGAAAAAGGAGAATTTTAATATGAAAAATATAGACTTTCTATTAGAAGGCGATGGTGTTTTAAGGTTAAAACCTACTTGGGTTCCAAGGGCTTTTTGTAGGCCAGGAAAAAGAATTAAATTACACCCAGATGATTATTATGTTTTAGGATTAGAAAGGGGTGGAATTGATGAAAGATGGTTTGCTTCTACTACTTGGGCGGAAAACGGCCCAAATACTCCAGAAGATGAAGGACTATCTTACGTAGTTTCTGCTGATGGAAAAAACAAGGTTTTACTTCGTGATTTAGTTGACGACTTAAAAGGTGAAGTTATAGGCGAAGATTTGTGGAACAAATATAAAAAGTGGCCTATGTTTTCTAAATTTTTTGATAACGCTGGTCCATTGCCACATCATATTCATCACCGTGATGAACACGCAAAAAGGGTTGGTGCAGATGGTAAACCAGAAATGTATTTCTTCCCAGCACAAATGAATAATCACGATGCAGAGTTTGCATTTACTTTCTTTGGATTAAATCCAGACTGCACAAAGGAAGAAATTAAAACTTGTTTACAAAACTT
>JAEIGA010011340.1_pt1 | contig 13536 bp, 16 predicted proteins | sample 9270691 | NCBI WGS metagenome assembly JAEIGA01 (sample SAMN17057246, study PRJNA624740) | gut metagenome | biome: biome; isolation source: fecal sample | host: Bos grunniens | place: China: Xizang | collected 2019
AAATAATAACTCTTCCTTGTCGTCAAACAAAAAAAATATCGGTAGTCGTTCCGCTGCCGACATCGAAACCCAGTTAACCCAATTGTTGTTCCAAACCCAAGAATCCCATGAAGAAATCATCCTCGAAGTCTTTGACTTTCGCCCTGGCACTGAGTATGGTTATAATCATCCTTGCGAGCGAGAGTTGCAGCAGCACGAAATCGATGCCCGTCGTGCAGAGCAACGATACTACGAGCTTCATCCAGAGGAGTGCAAGGGTTGACACCCTCATTCTCCGCGACACTATTTATCGTCATGACTCCATCATCTACCGTGAGCGTACTATCCACGACACGGTCTATATCACCAAAGAAGTGTATCGCGATGCTCTTAATTCAAAATTCCAAATTCAAAATTCCACCAAGACCGACACAGTCGTCGTGACGGAGTGGCGGGAGAAGGTCATCAAACACCCGCCCGAGCGGTATATCCCGCCGTTTTACAAGCGATGCACTACAATCTTTTGGATAATGTTATCAATAGGAGTTGTGTATATTATTGGCAAATGGTATATGAAATGGCGATTGTAGTTTTATAAATCTTGTAAGTTGTTTGGAAAGCCACTTCGTCGTGAGACGCAGTGGCTTTTTTGCGCTATTTCACAAACCTATTGAAACAGAGCAAAAATTGTGAAATAGCCAACTCATCATAGGTGATTTCTATGAGATAGTTGGGTAAAAGAAAAAGCAGCTTTCGGGCTGCTTTTTTTGTGTTGGAATCTCTTTAGTGTGCAGATTTATAGACAAATATGGATGTTGGCTTAACATTTTTTTTAGTTTTGTAGAAATTTATCATTTTTTTGCAATGTTTTTTGCATGAATCAAAAAAATATTGTAACTTTGCGGCAAAGATTTTATGGAATAGTGAGGATACTAATCCAACTTTATATAAATTAACCTCCATAATTAATACCACAAATTCTATGTATAAATTCAAAGCATCACACATTTCAGCAACAGATAATGTTATCTTTCCTGATAAATTGGAAATTGATACTCTCAAGGTTGTGTTCTATAAAGGACGTATCTTTGGATATGAAACCACTGTGATTCAGCGTTCAAACATCGGTAGTGTTTCCGTAGATGCAGGTGTATTATTTGCGGATATTACAATTGAGACCAATGGAGGACAAGTGACTAAACTGCATGGCTTTTCCAAATCTAATGCTCGGAAAATAGCTCAAATTTTATCTTGTTAAGATATGAAATTATTGCGAAATACATATTTCTCTCGATTGATTTCGTACGAAAACGAGGCTTATAATCTTCCGCTAGATGTGATTTACTATGTAGAAAGCCTGTGGAATTATAAGTTGAATGATTATGTATATTCGCATAAAAAGGAGATAGAACAATTATTTAGTTCAAATATTGGCGGTTTTTTTCCATATCGCTTGGAGATTATTTCTTATGAGCAATTCCTAAATCCAGCTATACAGGCGCAATTACAGCATATACATCCTGAGTCTCCAAACATAGACTTTACTCATTTAAATATCCCACAGCTAAGGCAAAAGGAACTTGAATACGAGTTAGCTGTAGCTGAGCGCTTAGCAACCGCAGATAGGTCCTTTGAGAATAGTTTCATTTGCCGTATAGCACCTCGTGGAGATGAAAGTGCATATGGGTTTTATGCGATAGACGTTTCTTTGAGTTTAGAATCATTGGTTCTTGTCATTTTACGGGAATATGTTCAGGGACTTACAGCATATAATATTCAAGCGGTCAACAAAGGTATAGATTATACTTTGCCGATAGAGGAACATATAGTTGTATCTCAGGATCATTCCCCCATTCCCACTCCAAAACCTTCAAGAGGATTTGATTGGAGAGGGGTGGTGACAAAGATTATAGCGGCAAGTGTAGGACCTTTTTTAGGGACAGGTGCTTCCTCATCGAGATTCCCCATATTTCCAGCAACTACTATCCGTCCTTCTAAAGGAAAGAGTCGCACCGCTGATGTTGATCCTCAAACTGCACAACGTATTCAAGAAATGAGGAAAATATTGGATTCCCACCAAAAGCAGTTTGGGTTTAACATTTTGTTGGATGAATTAGGTACTGAAATAATTGAGGAACTGAGGAATAGTGGGAACAAACCGCTCAGTTCGTTGGTGATAGATGCCAAAAAGAGATACAACCCAATACTACCAGAATATAAAAAGGAGATAGATTTGAATCCAGTGGAAAAGACTATTTATATATTCTTTTTGCAGCATTTGGAAGGCATACGATTGAAGGAAATATCTGCTTACAAACATGAAATCAAACATATTTATTCTCATGTGACAACACGTGATGATTTGGAAAAGATGAATAATACGGTTAACGATATCGTAGATCCTTCAAAAAATCGACTCAATGAAGCGATGAGTAAACTCAATTCTAAAATCTGTAAAGAATTAGCACCAGTATTGGCTGATAAATACAGAATAAAAGGCTCCCGAGGAGGTGTCTATCGTATCCATTTGAACGAGTCGAAAATTAAATTACCAGACATATTGAAGGCTAAATAACGATGATAATAGCTATCAAAGAAATATATATCAAACACTTTTATATAATAATACAATTATGGGAATAAAAGGAGAATTCTACAGAAAAATGAGTACCAGATTTCATGGTTTACCTATCATCTCTTTTGTGATTAAAAACACCAATTTTTTTCAGAAAGAAGTGATTAGTTTATCTATTACCAGCAGTATTCATCATGACACATGGTATTGGCGTAATCTTGAATTGAAGAGCGGTACTGGCATGGAGATTAGTTATGATACAACTAATTGGGAGATATGTCAAGGCGATATTGTTTTTCTGTTAGGTGAGAATGATGAGATTTTAGACCAATGGCAATTACAGTTGCCAGAATATGGTCCTGGTGAATGTCCAGAATGTCATGGATCTGAGAAATGTGCTACATGTAACGGAGAGGGATATGTGTATCCAAGAGGACGTGTCGAGGAGTTTAAACCTTGTCCAAAATGTGGTGCTACGGGCGTTTGTCAAACATGCTATGTGCCACGGCGAGTACCTAAGTCTGCAGGCGGTCCCACGGGGTTGAGACCATTTAAGATTTGATGCTATGAGATTAGAAGGCGATTTTCAATGGTTTCAAAGTAAACGAAAGGGTGGACGTTGGTCTATACGCTTCCAGTTGCGTTGTACGCGATGGTGGCGTGAAGAGGCGTTTCGTTATGCCATATTTGATGGTACAGGACAGCTCGAGCCCTATCGTTCGTTTCTTGAATTGCCAGCCAATAACGCTGTTAATATCGATTACGATACTTGCAGTTGGGATTGGTGTCAAGGTGATACGTTTGCAGTGTTGAATGAAAAAGATGAGATAGTGGAACATTGGACACTCAGTTTGCATACGTATGCCCCAGGAGAATGTCCTGAATGTCATGGAACTAAACAATGCCAAAAGTGTCAAGGTACGGGTCAGATTAAGAGCCAGAATCATATGATTTCTACATGCCCTGATTGCCTCGGTACAGGTACTTGTGTGTGTTGTTACGTGCCGATTCGCAAGATTATTGGGAATACAACGGGTACTACTTTAACGAATGATAATACATTGGCAAGTGCCAATCATCCTGCTATGGATATGTCTCGCCAACGTAAGATAGATGCGCTCCATAAGCAGATTTTTGACCTTCAAGCCAAAATTCAGCAGTGCGAATGGGATGAGCGAATGATGCAAATGCGTAATTTGGATGTCTCTGCACATAGCGTTTATATGGCCAAATTACAATTAAAAATGAAATACCATCAACAACTCATCAATCTCCAACACGAATTGCAGCAGTTAGAGGGGATGTGAGTAAATATATCGTAATAACATAAAGAAAGGAGAATAATATGTCACAAAATGAAATGATTTCTAATCAAACAGATCAGAATCAAAAATTATCAGAAGTCAAAAGAACTTTGCAAGAGATAGCTTTTGAATATGAAGAAATATATAAGAGATTAGATGAGTGTAGTACAGATATAGATTTGGATAAAAGTATAATTAGAGAATTTAAAACAATAATAGATGAGATAAAAGAAAAAGATGATACTTCAGAAGAAGAGATTTTTAAAGAGATAATAAATAAGGTTAAAGAGTGGTTTCACACCTCAGAATATATTGGAAAATTAAAACAATGGACAGGTTTAACTAATGATTAAATAATTATATTATGGTAAATATGAAGACACAAATAGCAACACTTTTTAATCTTAGTGAAAGGATTGATGTATTCCGAAATGAGTTTATTAAGCAAGAAGGTGTGGAAGAATTACTGAAAGAGTACTTTAACACAAATGTAAGAGATTTAAGAAGAATAGAGTTGGATATACAAGATCGTTATGTTGATTGGCTTGATAAGAAAAATAATTCTAAATTATCAAACGATGTTTTAATAAATAATTCTCTAGCATTTATAGGGAAGATGAGAGTGTTAAAATTAGATTCTTTATGTAATGCGGGGAAAATAGATTATGAGACTTATAATAAACAACGGAGAATAGTCAAAGTAGCTACATTCTTATCTGGAGTTAAATGTAAAGTGAGAAACGCAATAAAAGGATCTGCCTTAGGAGCTGCAATAGGTTTGGGAGTAGGGGTGGCAATCGGTTCAGTATCAGTAGGTGTGGTTTTAATACCAGCTGCCGTTTGCGCTGTGACTGCAGCCGTATTAAAACCAGATGAGGCGGAATGTTGGATTAAGAAAACTGCGAATAAAATTATAGAGACTGTAGATAAGTGTATTAATACTGCATTAGCAACAATTGAAAATACATGTAAGGGATTGTTACAGCCAATATTAGGTGTTTTTAAAAATGCAGATAAAATAAATAATACTCAGATTATACCGCAAACTCAACATGTTGATGCAATACAAGAAGAGGTGTTGGTAAATGTTTAATTCATGTAATTAATATTGTCTTATGACATTACAAGAAGAATTATTGCTAGGTATTTGCCATAATCCTATCATATATATACCGCATTATGATTATTCTACAATTGTGGGATTAGTGAGTTCTGTTTGTAAGAAACTTGCAATAAAAAAGAAGGAATGCATAATTTATGATGAATACAATATGAATTATCAAAGTGTAGGTGAGTATGTAAATATATGTAGGCAACGGATTGTTAAATTTGGGCTTAATGCAGAAGAGGATATAGAACAAGAACTAGTGCATATATTTGTAGTTAACAAATTTGTTGTAGAAGATCGTGATATACAAATCGCGCTTAGTACTTTTGCTGGCAGATATGAAGATAAAATGGATAGACCGCAGAGTACAATCGTTTTGATAGCAACGGATATGTGTTTGCCACCAGATGGGATATCTGGTGTTGTTAAAGTAATTAACATTCTACCACCCTCTCAAGATGAAATAAAACAACTATTAAAAAAAGAATTTGCGAATAAAATAGAAAGAGAGGAAGATATAATAAGTTTATGCCGAGAATTACAAGGATTATCACTCTATGATATTCGTACTATTATTCGTGAAATCAAATCTCTATATGGCGGCATCAGTAAATATACTATTTCTCTTGCTCGGGAACAAAAAAAAGCGATGATTTCAAAATCGGGCATATTAGAACTTGTAGAACCTAATGTGCGATTAAGTGATATCGGAGGATTGGAAGTTCTTAAAGAAGATATTAAAACTGTAAGTGTTTTGTATAACAATTTGGATATACTTCAGCATCCTGATGTCAAAATACCAATTCCTAAAGGATTTTTATTGATAGGCATGCCTGGGTGTGGTAAGTCTATGATTGCTAAAGCAACAGCTAATGAGTTGGGCGTACCGCTTTTACGTATGGATATGAGTAAAATATTAGGGCAGTACGTGGGTAATAGTGAGCAAAATATGCGTCGAGCGCTGGAAATAGTGGATTCTGCACACCCCTGCGTATTGTGGATTGATGAAATTGAAAAAGCGTTTGCAGGTACATCAAACACAAAATCAGACAATAACGATTTAATGCTGCGTTTAATGGGACTTTTTCTCACATGGATGCAAGAGCGAAAAAGTGCTGTTTTTATTATGGCAACTGCCAATGATGTGATGAAGCCTGAGTTTATGCGAAAGGGGCGTTTTGATGAAGTGTATTTTATTGATTTCCCGAACACAATAGAACGAGAAGCAATAATTAAATTGACTATACACAAATATGGTAATAAGATTCAAGATGCGTTAAAAAAGAGAATAGATCCTAAACAATTAGCTCACAAATTAGGAAATGGACATGAACGATGGTTGAGTGGAGCGGAAATAAAATCATTGTTAGATACGTTTGTTAAAAAAAACTTTAAAGAAGTGTTAACCAGTCTAACAAACGATGCTACAAAAGATAGAGATATTAATATAGAACAAATCGCGATTGATATTTCTCTTGAGGATAAAGCTTTTCAAGACATAATAAATGACTATAATACGGCAGCTCTCGCTACTCAATCCACAAAGTTGAGCAAAAATGATACTGAGTATAATGAGATAAAAGATACATCTCAAGCGAGTTTTATAGATAAAATCTATCGAATGAAGGAACTATACAAGTTTAAAGACGCATCAGCAAAATAATTATGTTAAGATTTTCAAAAAAAATACATACATCCATAGAGGAACTAAAGTCATATATCTGTTCTTTGAAAGAAGAAGATATAGATTTTGTCGAATTATATTCATTACACAAGTTTGGTAAATTAGCAGATTTTTGGCAAGAAAACAATGCAAAATATACGGTTGTAGCAAAAACTTTTCTTGAATTCCGCAAAGAATTTGCTGCGTTTGTAGGCGTGAAATCTATGAATTTTACCATGAAATCTTTGGTACAGGTAACAAAGATTTCTTTTCCTCAAAACAAGCGGATTAAAGTCCATTATGTAGAATATGAAAATAAGTATTATGTAGATGCTTTCCCTCTATCATACCTTGATGGAACGCAAATAATAGAAATAACTGGAAAGGTTCTCGTTGCATGTAATCAAAAATTACCGATGCGTCTAGTGGATGGCGAGTTTAAATATGATAATCTTTATAGAGAAAATATAGATTTTAACAAGAGTGATACAGTTTTTACGTGTAAGTATGAGGTGAAAAATTTATTACACGACAATAAACAATTACACATTTATATTGATCAATATTTAATTGGAGAAATTAGCTTCCCATGTAAAAGAGTAAACTTGAAGATAGGTGATGAAGTGTTGTGTTACCAAATGATGCGCATTCATGACGATAATATCGCTCCGTTCTATATTGGGGTGAAACCATTTGAGTTTAATAATATGAAAGAGTGGAAAAAAATAATGCAACAAACAGGTGTCAATCCATTAAAACAACGAGTTGATTATCACATATTATATTCTATTAATACTTCAATTTGGATAAGTGTTGGAACAAAAAACCTACAACATATACTAGATAAATTGCCAAAGGGTTTTCGTTGTCCAACTAAAGAAGAATGGGAATTAGCAGCTAGATCTAGAACAAATATAGACTTTTCAACAAATGACTATACTATGAAGGAGGATGAATCAATAATTTGTAGGCATCATAATGATGAGTTGTTGAAACAAAATACACCCTTAGATGAAGCTTTAAAAAAAATCTCTCCCAACAAATCTGGTTTATATGCTATGTCGGGAGGATTATATGAAATTGTTTCTATGCCGAATAATACTTATGGATATAAAGGCGGTGCGTTTTATGAACCATTAGGATGTTGTAAAATCTCATTAACAAATGAGGACCCACAAACTCCATATTGTTTAAGACTAACAATATCTTCTGAAGATATGAACAATATATTACATTCAAATTGTTAAGTAATAACCTTTAGTATGTTAACATTAATAATAAAAAATCGTGAATTTGAGGGAATAGAGGTAGTAGGATATATCCAACAACATCAACAAGATGTAGTTGTTGTAACTGATGTTATCCGTCACTTTGAATCAGGTCGTTTGCAGGAATTTTTTCGTGCTCTATTTTATTGTGAAGCCGAAGCTTATTCGAGGTTTGCAGATATCTCAGTTAGCACGACAGTTGAATATGTCATGAAAGATTTGTTGTTTGTTCTGTCTGAAATAGAAAATGAATATTACGAGCAAAGAGAAATTTATAAATCAGTATATAATGATGATTATGATGAAGAAATTGAGGTGTGGGGTTTTTCGCGGGTGTAATGATATAATTACATCGTTTGGGCACTTGTTATTAATATACAAAGGTGTTTCGTCTTGAGAATCAATTTGCTTATGTTCCTTTGTTAGGAATAGAAAGTATTGAGAAAGCGATATCTTTAAATCAAAGATTAGTCGCTTAGAAAATATTCTTAATAAAATTGAAAATTAAGTTCCTCTTATGTTTCGTCGAGAATACCCTTGGGAGCGTCCTACAATGGAGGACTTCCTGCAAAGAGCGCATGAGCGCTTTCATATTTTCAATATCAAAGTAGAAGAACTAACACGCGCCATTCAATCTGCCTGTAGTTTCTTTGGTATTCCATATCCTAATATGGTGTATGATTTAACCAATGTACGTGGTGGAGAAACAATGTTTGTAAACTACAATCATGCATCATATGGAGATGATGTCCTGTGTTACAACCTGACGCAACTACGCGAATTGGGTGTGTCCTCTGCTGAAGCCTTCAGTCTTGTGATGACGCACGAATGTGCCCACCGTTATTTTCAATGTACACAATTTCCTGGCTTGAACAATGGAGCTTGGGAACAGGAGTTGGCTTGCGATTTCTTCATGGGAGTACGCTCAATGACCGAACAGATTGTTGACATTCAAAAAGTGGCCAATGGACTGGGGTGTTGTGGTGGAAGTAGAACTCACCCCGATGGTCAATTGCGTGTGCAGGCCATCGCCCAAGGGCAGAGGACGGTTTTGTACTTCCAAGAGAATAACATTGCCTTTACTATGCCAAACTTTACACAAGCATTCTTTCAATATTGCCATTCGATTGCTCCAACAATATATGCAAGGGAGCAGCAGTATATGTAAAACTTACTGAAATTTATTTCGCTGATTATCAAACACATAAAGATTGCAAGGTTGCAATCTTTATGTGTTTGATGGGATTTGTTGTACCTTTGCAGCGTCATTCAAACGATGGCGTATGTTTAACCTATAAAATTTTATCAGTATGAGTACCTTTTCTATTCTTTGCCTTTTGGTCTTAGCAGAATTGATCTTTGGGCGCCCAGTTAGCAATTTGCTGAAAAAGTTTATCAACGTAGATTGGAGTGAGAAGTTTTCATCTTTAGTTGGAAGCGAGGAGAAAAATCTCAAAGGTTATGCACTATGCGCAGGACGCATGGCAGCGAAGCCAATCCTTACTTTTTATTATGTAGTTCGTAGCCAAGATACATCTTTGCTGGATAAAGTACTGATCTTTGCTGCTATGGTGTATGTGCTTTCTCCTGGCTTGCTATCTAAACGTGTTTTTTCATTTTTAGGAATTCTGGATGACACGATTGCCGTTGCATTTGTCTTGAATAAGGTTGCGGATAAGGTGACACCTGAAATTACTCAGCAGGTCGAGAGCAAACTCAATGAATGGTTTGCTGTGACCCATGTGGAAACCGTAGAAACCATTCCTGTTGAGAATCAATAATCAGACTCCTAAATATATACACGTATGAAGACAATATTTGAAACAGTAGTCAAAGTACTTGATAGTATAGAGCTCAAGTATGAGGTGGGTGAAGAACAATCTACAATTAATTTTGGAGTTCGCTATGGAGATACTCCATATAGAATGCAAATTCACATCTCCGAAGAGGCAGAATTATTAGGAATTCTTGCAGTATTTCCTTTGAATATCCCTGCTCATAAATGGCAAGCATTTTACGAATTAGCCAATAAATTAAACTGTAAGTATGTAGCTAAATTAGTGGTGGATACTGATGAGGGAGAGTTGATCTCATATATGTCATGTACTGTTGACGGAGGAGCCATCAATGAAAAAATCGTTCAAGCAGCTATGACGCTATGTTTGAGCATATTGGATGATAATTATTTAGCAATACTCCAATTGTTAGTAGATTCAGATTCAAAACTACTTAATTAATAATGATATGAGAATTTTATCAAATGGAAAAACGTGTGCGTTAAATGCAGCAAGAAAGCACATGAGATTCTCTTCTGGAGATCCGCTTCCAATCCTAGAAGAGGAGTATTATGATTTGCTGATGATGGCAGATACCAATACAGTCTTTGCTTGCTTTGAGAGATTGTATGCGAATCAACTTGTAGAACATGGGAAAGAAATCAAAAAACTCTTGCAAAAATATATCAATAGTACTCATTTGTACATTATGATTCGCGTTTCGGATGAAGTGGATGCGGACTATTTTACAATGGAGGATGTGGAGAGGATTGATAGCATCGTTTCTGATTTTCGCTGTGAAGAAGTACGATTAGGATTAGCGAGCGATTCCTCTTTATTCGCAAGTCAAATAGAATTATTCTTTTTAATGTTTCAAGTGCCACAAGGTAATAAAAAAAAACGATGTGATTTTTGGAGATGGAGATATTACGGCAGATACTATGGAATAATTGGATTTTTAACCCACGATTATGCTACTATGGAAGATGTGTTTGATGATCCGTGTGTAGAATCATCTGTATTATTCGACTCTTCGGTGCTTATAACGCCAGCGGGAATGACATTGGTGTATTTATATGCTTTGGATTGTTTTTTAACACATGTTCGGCAAACAACTGCTCCAAATTATAAAGAAATCAGCAAGGGATATTATGAGGGGTATTTGGTGACAATGCTTGACAAAGGTTGGTACAAACTACTTCAACCCAAATCATTTAGAAAACCACTTGCTAAGATTGATGCAAAAAAAAGAATGAACAAACAAATAGAACGAATTAAGAGTATTTATCATTATTATGAGGACTGTTAAGTATGACGGAATTCTATATGAATTACATATAGAAGATTTCACAGCAAATGTGATAAAAGACTATGATCACTTGTACAAAGGAGATATTGTAATCCCGCAATATATCATAGAAGATGACTTGCAATATCAAGTGGTTGCTATAGATAAGGGAGCTTTTTATGGATGTGTTCATCTGAATTCCATACAGCTTCCCTTGGGTTTGATAACAATAGATGATATGGCGTTCTATCAATGTTCGTCCTTACAGGCAGTAATAATTCCAGATACTGTTCTCAAAATAGGGGGGTGGTCATTTTATCATTGTACGAGTTTGGAGGCGATACAGATACCCAGTCAGGTACGATGTATCCCAGATGGGACATTTTGTGATTGCCGTTCTTTGAAAACGATTGTATTACCTCATTCCATCGTTAGGTTTGGCAGTTGGGCATTTGGACATTGTTACGAGTTGGCATCTATTCGTTTCCCAAAACATCTTCTTGAGATAGGAGAGTCATGCTTTGCATATACCCTATTAGGAGAGAAACGTATTCCTAAAAGAGTCAGATATATTGGCGACGAGGTGTTCCTTGGGTGTAAAGTGAAATCACTAAAAAATACTAATTTATGAAATGTTTTATTTTTCCGTTAGCAGCCACTATCGCTTTTACATCATGCACCCGCAAACCTATTGACCGCATCGAACCCACTGGAATCGAACAATATAGCATTGTCTATCACGATGGCAAATGCGGCATGTATGACAACTATGCTGATAGTCTTGTCACCGCTCTCAAATACGATGCAATATGCTACAACCGCACTGCTATAGAAGAGGGATTAGAGATTAGCATATGGCGGTGCGAATCAAATAGCAGCGTTGGCATGCTCGCTATAGAGCACTCAACCAACGAAACAATAGAGTTTATGTTTCCTAAATCAGAATAATCATGATGAAAACTTTACCTAGATTATGGAAGAAAATCCTAATAGCAGCTTGGGTATTATTTGGATTTAGTTTGGCAATCTTTGCCGCAGTTGCACTATGCAAATACATCAAAGAGAATACCACTCAACAATGGTATCAATATACCATCAGTGATGAGGTGCGATTAGATCGAAACTATGAGCGCGAACAAATGCGCCTCTACAATACGCGTCTCAAACGCTATGTCTCGCCCAAAATGCGTTGGTATTCTTCTGCTGTTTCCGAAGGCGATTCTCTGGTAGTGTTCTGCGACTTACATGATAAGCGCGGATACATCAACCTCAACACTGGAGAAATGGTTATATCTCCACAATATGATTATGCATGGAACTTTTCCGATGGACTGGCAGCTGTATGCCGCGATATGAAAATAGGCTTTGTCAATGCATCGGGCGAAGAGGTGATACCTTGCCAATACCCAACATCCGACTATTTGATTGACCGATTAGGATATGCTTTTTATGAGGGCTATTGTACGGTGACTAGCACTAGGAGTGAATGTGGGCTAATTGATGTAAATGGTGTATTAGTCGTAGACACCATCTACGATTGCATCTGGAATCCTTGCAAAGCGGGTGTACGTATCGTACAAGATGAAGGCAAATATGGCATAATGGACTTGACTGGAAAAATCATAGTACCATTAGAATATGATGATATCTGGTGTGATGGTTGTAGATTATTTGTGGTAAAGAATGGTATTATGTCGCAATTGGATAACGCGGGCAGGGTAGTACAACCTTTCTGTAGCTCATACGAATTTGTGTGGTTGTACGACGGACATCTCAAATATTACGTGAAAGAGAAAGAAGGAGTTATTGATTCAAAAGGCAAGGTGGTGATACCTGCAATCTATCATCACATAAACCAACTAGATGACAAACTATTTGAAGTGCAATATGATCAAGACTATAGCGGCGAAGGAGGCGCGTGGATAACCATCCAATTATAGCATAGGAGAATCAATAAATTAGACATCACTTAGAATACATTGACAAACGCTTGCGAGCGCATGAACAACGCATTGAAAATATAGAACAAAAAATCGACTTCTTCGTCCGCACAAGCCTGCCTCCCCACCAAGGTATCTTCTATGATGGTCAAATCTTCGATGCCTACACCTTACACCTTACACCAAAAAATCGCCTTTCGGGGCGATTTTTCTTGCGTATGTCAAAAAAAATCACTAATTTTGCGCGCTTTTTAGTGGATTTACGATTATGATTGAATATATCAAAGGAAATTTGACGGATCTGACACCTACATACGCCGTCATCGAAGCAGCAGGAGTGGGGTACGCCATACATATCGCACTACCTACCTATTCCGCATTAGTGGGCAAAGAGAACACCGAAAACAAACTCTTCGTCACAGAGATCATACGAGAAGATACACACGAACTCTTCGGCTTCTTTACACGTGGAGAAAGAGAACTCTTCCTCATGCTTATGACCGTTAGTGGTATCGGTGCCAATACTGCCCGCATGATCATGTCGGCATACAACGCCAGCGAGATACGACAGATAATCGCTACAGGCAACGCCAGAGCATTGGCACAAGTCAAAGGACTAGGACCCAAAACGGCTCA
>JAEIGA010011341.1_pt1 | contig 13535 bp, 11 predicted proteins | sample 9270691 | NCBI WGS metagenome assembly JAEIGA01 (sample SAMN17057246, study PRJNA624740) | gut metagenome | biome: biome; isolation source: fecal sample | host: Bos grunniens | place: China: Xizang | collected 2019
ATAACATCCCCTGGAGCTGGAATGATTGTTTCCACAACAGGTGCAGAAACATCTCTAAAAGCAGACATTCGCTTATAAGAAACTTTTCCTATAGAATCTGTTCCTCGAACATCTAATGTTACAAGACCTTCTTTAACTAATTTTAGATCAATTTCGGTAGCATAAAGATTTTCGCTATTTTCTACCTTTTTTATTTCATGCCAAGAGTTTTCTTCGTTTACTGAATATTCTACTTTAACAATTTCATTTGCATCTTCTGCAATTATTTCAAAGGCAAGAGTGTTTGTTAGCCAATCTTGTTCTCTAGATTCTGCAAAATCAATAGTAGGATTTGAGTTATCCACCCAGAAATTTACTGTTTCAGTTGTATATTCAATTCCTTGGCTATCTGTGATTATAAGTTGAACATCTGAATAATAGGCTTCTTTTGTTGGTTTTACGTGAACAATAGCCCCGTCCACAGCCACTTGAAGATTTTCATTTTCTGTAACAAGTTTTGCTGTAAATGGACGTGGAACATTTACATAGGCTGATATTGCATCTTCTGTTGTTAAAAGTCTTTCATTCTTTTCTGTATAATTTTGGCTCATTTCAAAAAAGATTTTTTCATCATCCTTTAAGCCTAATTCTGGAATAGCTCGAAGAATACAAATTGTGCCGATTTTATGAGTGCTTTCTTTTTTGTCTGCTTCTGCAAAAATTTCTATATCTGTAATTTCAGCAGGAAGATTTACAAGTGGAATATATGCTTCAAATTCTCCACCTAAAGTTTTTACGCCACTTCCATCTTCTATTTTCTTTGGAGTGATTTTTTTAACATCCCCATCTCCAATTTTGTATGCAATGGCTGTTACTGGTAAATCTGCCTTTGCAACAACTCTAATACTTGAAGTTTGCTCTTTTGTTCCAATGAATGGAAGAGTTACTTTCATTCCATCTCTATAAGCAATTCCGTCTACAGATTCAAAATCAACAAAAATGTCTGTACTTTTTCGAATGCTATGTTTACTTGTAATGGTTTTTGCTTTTACATCGCTTACTTTTAATTCGATTGCAGAAGTTCCAGCTCCAAACATTTCATAAGGAAGTGCGCCTGCTTCTGGTGCAGCAAAACAGTTTTCTGGGAAACTTTCCACAGGAAGTTGTTGCACATTTAATCCAACAAATCCTAATGCATCTTGATAGTAAACTGTGTAGTAAAGTTGTTTGCCTTCAATCCAACTAATAGAAGGAGCTGCTGCTACTGGTGGTTTTGCTTTTGGATTTGCAACATAGTCTGGTTCTGGCAATGGAGAAACTTTAGAAACTGCAACTGCTGCAAAAGTTTCTGGACTATGGGCTGTTTTTGCAAACATTTCGATAATAGTAATGCCTTCTTCAAAACTCACATTTGATAAATCAATTTCAAATTTTCCGTCAGCATTTACTTCTACTTTAGAAAACTTTGGCATTTCAAAGCCTTCTACTTTTGCATTTACAGTGTTTTGAGCATTTGTTAAAAATCTATAGCCAAACTCAATGCCTTTTTCTAGATAATCAGAGGAAACGGTTCCTGAAATAATAACATCTTCAAATCCATTTAATACTTGATTTTTATCCAATTTGATTTTTGGAGCTTTTTCTGGAATTGAGAAAGTTATTTCTTCAGATTCATAAGTTAGATTTTTATCTGTGGTGATTTTCACTTTTACAGGGTCAGAGTTTCCAGCTTTTCCTGTTGTTTTTACATAAATTGTATTGTCTGAAACAGAAACTGTTGCAAAATCTGTTTCTGGAATAAATTCTGCCTTTACAGCATTTCCACCAACAAAATAGCCAAAACTTGTTCCTTCTCCAAGGTTTTTGTGATTAAAAACTACTTTTGGTTCAGAACGAACTTTTGCAAGATTGGTTTCGTAAACATAATATGTATTTGAAGTAACTCTTCCGTAAACATCTTCTGCAAAAACCTTAATTTCTAATAATCCCCAAGGAGTGTTGTTTAGTGGAATATTAAACTTTGTTTCACCCTTTGCTTGTTTTAACAATAATTCACCAGATAAAGAAGGAATATCGTTAATTGTCCAATTGATTTTTGTTAATCCTATGGAACTAAAAACTTTTCCACTTAAAGAAGGTTGTGTTTCTGGGTGAACTTCTATTCCGTTAAAATAAGCTTCTTCATTTACAAAGGCTTCTTTAAAACTTGGAGCTTTTTCTTTTACGTAATAAGGAATTGTTGTAACATTTCCCTTGATTTGATGAACGTCTTCTGCCCAAACTTTTATTTGATGGGCGCCTTCTTTTAATCCAATTATTTCACTTTCGTTTTCTGAAGATTTTTTTATTTCTTCAAAAATATCAACATAAAAAACACCTTCTGTTTTTAAACTGTGTTCTTCGCCATTATCCACAGACCAATACAATGTGGAAACTCCATCGTCATCTTCCACAGAGCCACGAATGAATAATTCGTCTTCTACCATTGGTCCTTTGTCTTCTTTGTTTGTGGCATCATAAACTGGATAATCTAAAACAACCACTGGTAAATCTGCAACTAAATCCACTGGTAATTTCTTTTTCATAACAGAAATGTTTCCAGATTTGTCCACTGCTGTAATTATCAATTCTTGATTTTTATCTGTTTTTCCTCTGATATCAAATTCTTTTATCCAATATGGATTTCCTGCAATTAATTCAAAATCACCAATTTCATCACCTAATTGATAAGAAATTTGTGTAACACCGATGGTATCATAGGCTGAACCTGCAACAGAAAAAATACCATTTATTTTTTCATCTTCTTTTGGAGAGAATAAGTGAATATCAGGAGCTGTGTTATCTACAAAGAATAAGAAAGATGAAGTTCCTTCTGTTCCTTGTAAATCCACACCTTTGAACCAACAAACTTGAGGTCCGTCTTCTAATTCTTTTGTATTAATAGAAAGATTAAATGTGTAGGTTTCTTCTTTTTTGTTATAATTTAATTTTACTTCTTCAAATTTTTTACCATCAAGGGAATATACTAAGGATTTTATTCCGTTTCCGTCTATTACTTCACCTTCAAGGGTGATTTTTCTGGAAACTAATTGTCCAAGGGTATAATTTCTAATTTCTGTTTTTGGACTATAACGGTCTAAGTGCCAATAAACTTCTACAGACTTTCCTGGAACTCCGTTAATATCAACACCTGTAACGGTGATTTTATGTTTTCCTTCAGCTAATTTTGTTGTATCTAAATAATAAGACCAGAAATCTTGACCTTCTGCTTTTACAGGATTTTCTACATCATCATCAAAAACTAATGTTACGTAGTCTACAGCGTCATCGTCTATACAAGTTCCCACAATGTTTAGATTTCCAGGAACACGCATTTCTGGAGGAGGATTTGTTATACCAGCGATTGGTAAATCTGAGTCTGGATCAATGAAAATATTATATGGTCCTGCAATAGAAGTGTTTCCACCTTCGTCTTCAGCAGTTACCATAATGTTGTACTTGCCTTCTTTCTTATTTTGGATGTCAAAGGATTCTTGCCAACTTTCTGTTTTTTCTACAGACTTTTCGTCGGCTTCCCTTTTTCCACCAGCAAACAATAATCCACTGATAAGAATCAAAGCAACAAAACAAACAAATAATCTTTTTTTCATAAAGTATTTTTTTTCTTGGTAAACCGTTTTAGCAGCATGGTTTTCCAAGTCTTCCATTTCTAAAAAAACAGAAACGGAAAAATCCTCCTTATTTTACACTTTTCCTCTAATTATATTATCGAGTCAAAATTTGAATTTGTAAATAAAAAAGTGTCAGATTTGTGAAAAATCTATGATTATTAGGAAAATTTTACAAAACAAGTGTTATTTTTTTTCGTTTTTTTGCTAGAAATTTTACTAATTACAAAAAAAAGACTGCCTTTTGTAAAGTTCGAGAAAACTTCTAAGACAGTCTTTTTCACTTTAGGTTAAAAAAAATTATTCCATTATTAGAGAAAAAATTCGGTCTAAATCATCAGAACTAAAATATTCAATTTGAACAGAACCTTTTTTCATATCACCTTTGATATAAACCTTGGTTCCCAATTTTTCGATTAATTGCTGTTCCAAAGCTTGTAAATCAGGATCTTTATATTCTTCAGCAACACTTGGCTTTTTAGTTTCTGGTTTTGAAATTGGTTTTCCATTCATTTCTTGGGCTTGATTTTCTGCTTCACGAACAGATAAACCTTGTCCAATTATTCTTCCAAAAAGGATTTGCATATCTGTGCTGTTGTTTAATGAAAGCAAAGCCCGAGCATGACCTGCTGAAATTTTATCGTCGGCCAAAGCGGTTTGCATATCCTCTGGCAATTTTAGAAGACGTAAAGCATTTGCCACTGTGGAACGATTTTTTCCAACACGTTTTGCCACATCTTCTTGGGTGATATTTGCCATATCCATCAACTTTTTGTATGCCAAAGCTTCTTCCAAAGCATTTAAGTCTTCTCGTTGGATATTTTCGATTAAAGCAACTTCTAGTTTATTTTCTTCGGAAAAAGATTTTACACGAACAGGAATCTGAGTTAAACCTGCAAGACGGGCAGCTCGAGTTCTGCGTTCACCTGCGATAATATAATACATTCCATTTCCAGCTTCTTCCACTAAAGGCGGCTGAATAATTCCATGTTCTTTGATTGAATCTGCAAGTTCTTGCAAAGCTTCTGGATCAAACTCTGTTCGAGGTTGATGTGGGTTTGGCTGCAACTTATCTAAATCTAATAAAAAATCCCCACCATTCCCAGAAACTTCTTTTGAATCAGAAATAACATCAGTTTCATCTAAAGAAGCTTCGCTAAGCAAAGCTCCTAAACCTTTTCCAAGTCCACCTAAACCAGCCTTAGCCACGTTCAATTACCTCTTTTGCTAGATTTTCGTAACTTTTTGCACCTTGACAGTTTGCATCATATTTACAAATTGGAAGTCCATGTGAAGGAGCTTCTGATAAACGCACATTTCTTGGAATAATTGTGTTAAACACTTTATCTTTGAAATATGACTTAACTTGTAAAACAACATCTTGTGCAAGACGAGTTCTTGAATCGTACATTGTAAAAAAGATTCCACCAATTTTTAAGTTTGGATTTATGGATTTTTGAACTTTTTGTACAGTTTGTAGCAAAAGTGTAATTCCTTCCAAAGCAAAATATTCACATTGCATTGGAATCAAAACAGCGTCGGCAGCTGCAAGTCCATTTAAAGTTAAAATACCAAGGGATGGTGGACAGTCAATAAAAATGTAATCATATACAGGACGCAAAGTGTCTAAACATTTTTTCAAGAAAAACTCTCTATCCTTTTGGTCAACTAACTCAATGGCAGCCCCAGACAAATCAATAGAAGCTGGAATTGCATCAAGATTTTCCACAGGTGTTTTTCTTACAACTTGTTCAGCAGTTGCTTGACCAGCCATAAATTCATAAATTGTTGGCTTGTCTTTTGTAACACCAACTCCAGAAGACATATTTCCCTGAGAGTCAAAATCAACTAATAAAACTTTTTTTCCAGCTTGTGCTAAATATGCACCAATATTAATGGCAGAAGTTGTTTTTCCAACCCCTCCCTTTTGATTTACAAAAACGTAGATCTTTCCCATGGAAAACAGTATATCATTTTTTTTAAATAACGTATATATTTATTTTTGTATGAACTTTTTAAAAGATGATATTTTAGCAAATTGTGGAAATCTTCTCAGTGCAACTTTTTCTTCCCCTGTGAAAAACCTTGAAAACATTGAGTTTGAGAAAATTCGCATAAAATTAACCAATCCTGAAAAATTAGAGTTTTCCACAGAAAGTTATAAAAACCCACAAGTTTTCCACAAGTTATTAACAGCAGAAAAAATAAATTTTTTTTTCAAAGATGATTTTTTATCCCTTTACAAGAATGTTACAATCGAAACAACAGAGGCAACTCTTACAATTTTAACCAATAAAAAAGGTGAAAAAAAATTATTGAAAAAAAAGCGGACTAGTTCACCTGTTCAAAATCTTACAAAAGTTCCCCACAACAAAACTAAAAATTATATTTTGAAGGAAGGAATCCCAGTTCCATTTTTAGTTGAACTTGGAGTTATGACCAAGGACGGAAAAATCCACAATCAAAAATATGATAAGTTTCGCCAAATAAATCGATTTTTGGAATTTGTAGATGATATTTTGCCAGAAATCCTAAAGCCTGTTTCTTCAAAAGAGGAAGGTCAAACACGTCCTTTAGAAATTACTGATTTTGGTTGCGGAAAATCTTATTTAACCTTTGCTTTATATCATTATCTTGTTGTATTAAAAGGACTTAAAGCAAATATAAAAGGCTTAGACTTAAAAAAAGATGTTATAAATCACTGTAATGATTTGGCAAAAAAATGTGACTATGAAAGCCTTATTTTTTCCACTGGAGATATTGCAGAGTACCGAGACTCTAAAAAAGACTCTTTAGAACCTTTGGATTTAGTTATCACCCTTCACGCTTGTGATACCGCCACAGATTATGCTCTTGCTTACGCTGTGGAACACAACGCAAAGTCTATTTTATCTGTGCCTTGTTGTCAGCATGAAATCAATTCCCAACTAAAAAAACAAAATTCAATGAAAATCTTAAATCCACTTTTAAAACATGGCATTATAAAAGAAAGATTTTCAGCCTTGGTAACCGATGTTTTGCGGGTGGAAGCCCTAGAATCTGTGGGATATAAAACTCAACTTTTAGAGTTTATTGATATGGAAAACACTCCAAAAAACCTTATGATTCGTGGAGTTTTAAAAGATTTTTCCACAAGTTTTCCACAGTCTGAAAATCAACTATCAAAAGACGGAAAAGCGTTAAAAAATGCGTTAAATGTTAAACAAACACTATTAAATCTTTTAGATTTACAGTAGATTGATTTTCAGATTATTAGGAATCTAACTAAATTTTATTTACGGGGGATGGTTTATATGTCCACAATCCAAGAACTTGTTCAAAATCAACGAGCATTTTTTGAAACAGGTGTTACAATCCCAGTTTCATACAGAAAAGAAATGCTAAAAAAACTTTCTGCTTGTATTACAAAATACAACAAAGAAATTTTAAATGCTCTTCACAGTGACTTAAACAAGTCTGATTTTGAAGGCTATGTTACTGAAATTTCAATCGTTCAAGAAGAAATCTCTTTTACACTTAAGCATCTTTCAAAGTGGGCAAAACCTAGAAAAGTAAAAACCCCAATCACTCACTTTCCAAGCAAAAGCTATCAATATTTTGAGCCTTATGGCGTAACTTTGATTATGGCACCTTGGAATTATCCTTTCCAATTAACTGTTGCACCTTTGGTAGGAGCAATTTGTGGCGGAAACTGTGCCGTGCTAAAACCTTCTAATTATTCACCTGCAACTTCTGCAATTATCAAAAAAATTATTGAAGAAGTTTTCCCTTCAGAATACGTTGCTGTGGTGGAAGGCGGTCGAGATGCAAACACAAGTCTTTTAGAACAACATTTTGATTATATTTTCTTTACAGGTGGCGTTACAGTTGGAAAACTTGTTATGGAAGCTGCAAGTAAACATTTAACTCCAGTAAGTTTGGAACTTGGTGGAAAATCACCTTGTATTATTGATGAAACAGCAAATATTGATTTGGCTGCAAAACGCTTGGCTTGGGGAAAATTTATCAATGCAGGACAAACTTGTGTTGCCCCAGACTACGTTTTGGTTCACGAATCTGTAAAAGAAAAATTACTAGAATCTTTGACAAAATGGATAAAACACTTTTATCAAGAAAATCCTCTTGAAAATCCAAACTTGCCAAAAATCATCACTCAAAAGCATTTTGAAAGAGTTTCTGCCTTTGTGGACGGAAGCAATTCATCTAACGGAAAAGTGATTTTTGGAGGAACAACAAACCCAGAAACAAGACAAATTTGTCCAACAGTTTTAGATGGTGCAACTCCAGACTCACCTGTTATGAGCGAAGAAATCTTTGGACCTGTTCTACCAATTCTAACAGTAAAAAATCTTGATGAAGTAATTGATTTTGTGCGTTCAAGACCAAAACCACTAGCTCTTTACTTATTCACAACAAGCAAACAAGTGGAAAACAAAGTTGTTAGCACATTATCTTATGGTGGGGGCTGTATAAACGACGTAATCGTTCACCTTGCAACTTCTTATATGCCATTCGGTGGTGTTGGTAATAGTGGAATGGGTGCTTACCACGGAAAAGATAGTTTTACAACCTTTACTCACGCAAAAAGTATCCTAAAAAAAGCAAACTGGCTTGATTTACCAGTTCGCTATCCACCATACACAGAAAAAAAACTTGATTTGATAAAACATATCTTGTAACAAGCTAAAAAAAAAGAAAACGCTGTCCTGAAATGATTTTCAACTTAGGACAGCGTTTTTTTTGGCAGAAACAGAACTAAAAGTTAGTATTTTTTACGATATTGACTTGCAAGATTGTTGCGTGGAGCTTTTTCTTCTGCAAAGTTTACACGCAAACGTCTTCCTTCTAAATCTTTTCCGTTCAAACCAGCGATAGCTTTTTTTGCATCTTCTTCGGTTTCCATTTCTACAAAACCAAAACCTTTAGATTGTTGTGTCATCTTATCTTTGATAATATCACAAGACAAAACATTTCCATATTGAGCAAACGCATTTTTCAATGAATCTTCGGTTGTTTTAAAACTTAAATTCCCAATGTAAACTCTAACAGACATAAAATCACCTTTGTAAAAAAAATAATAAACTAACCATACTGATTTTTTTTATTTTCGTAAAGGATTTTGAAAACAATGTGAATATTAATCTATTGGACAAAATTCGGGGCGTCTTGGTTCTTGTGACGTAGAACTATTTACAAGAGGCAAGGATTCCAATGCCTTTATAGAACTAATATCATTTTGCACAGATTCAAAATTGTCTACAACTGCAATCGAATAATAATCCTTTGGCTTAGAAAATAACGGTACGCCGCCTTCTATCAAACTTAGATAAATATCACCGATATAATTTACAGAACCTGGCTCAACTGTAAACAAATAAGCCGACATATAATCCGAATATTTACCTACTTTTACAATTCCATAAATTCCTTTTTTTGCTTTGGTAATAACAAGTTGAGGATTTTTATCATTCTTGATAACCAAAGATTTAAATGATATTGGGCCACGTCGAATCTCAATATCCGAATTAAGTTTCAATTCAGGGATTTCCAATTCCTTCCCATTCGCAGAGTAAAATCCCAAAGATTTTCCGGCAGTTTCGTTGTGGATTCGCATTACAACAAATCCTTCATCTTCACCTAGAGTGTCAAAAGATAAATCATCCTCTAAAAGCCCCATTGACGTACAAGAAGAAAATAGAATAAAAGCAACTAGAAGAAGCAAACTACATTTTTTCATAAGACAATTTTTATCATACCTCCATAAAAACTTTTAATCATTGTAACGATAAATCCCTAAATTGTACATTTCGATTTTTACATTGATAACACCACAATAAATTTACATTGACATTATCATATTTATTCCAAGTTTCATTTGATTTAATCTGATTCTATGACACAAGAGCAACTTCGTAGTATTCTTTCAGAAAATATCAAAATCAGAAGAAAGAAATTAAATATATCCCAAAGTAAACTTGCAGAAATGATAAATATGTCTTCAAATTATGTTACAGACATAGAAACTCAACGAACCTGGGTAAGTGATTCGACTTTGGTAAAAATTGCAGCTGCCCTTGGCGTTGAAGTTTACGAACTTTTGAAACCTCATACAAATAACGAAATTGTAAATGAATCTGCAATAAAAGAAAGTGCTGGTAATATTTTACGAGAAAAAAGAGAAGAACTTAAAAAACTTTTAGACTATACAATCGAAGATGCCATTACTCAAATCTTAGAAGCTGAACCAGAATACGAAAAAACAACATAGAAAGTCTAAAATCAACCCATCCTTTTGCCGATAATAAAATATGAATTTTTTGCCTTTGGAGTTTGCAGAGTTTTTAAAACCTAACTGCAATAGATTTGAATATTTAAAATCTTGGATTACAAAATTAGAAATTCCATTTACTGTTTTACCAATTGAATCTAAAAATCATATTTTTATAAATTTTCCAAAATCCTGCTATTCTCCTCTTTTCAAAACAAAAACTTTGCTTGTTCACTACGACAGAGTTGAAAATACACCAGGAGCAAATGACAACAGTGCGGCAGTTTGCCAAGTTTTGCTATGGGCAAAAAAAATCTATAACAGTCCAACTGTCCACAATTTAAGAATCATTTTTACAGACGGGGAAGAATTAGGTTGCACAAAAGACCAAGGAGCTTACGGAATTGCATCCCTTTATAAAAAGCTTGGAATTTCACAGGATGAAGTTTTTGTTTTAGACGGTTGTGGAAGAGGCGACGTTTTAGTGGTTTCCACAGCGGGAAAAAATCTAAAAATCAAAGGAAATTATCAAAGCGCCTTTGACGCCCTTTATAACAAAGCAATTTCCCTTGCCGCAAAAACTTCCCCAAATAAATGGATAACAATTCCAGTTCCCTACGGTGATAACGCAGGATTTATTGCCTGTGGAATTCCTGCAGTGGCAATTACTGTTTTACCAGCAGAGGAAGCCACCGTTTACATGAGGCAACTTCAAAAAGAAAAAACATTTTCTCGTACAGTTTTAGACAGAAAAGTTGGCACAAAATTTTCAGAAAAAGCAAAAAATCTCATGGAAAAAGAAAAGCTCCCTTGGACATGGAGAAGTATGCATACAAAGTATGACGATATTCCCATTTTGTCTCAGGAAGCCTTCATTCTTATGGATAGATTTTTAGACAACCTCGCCGATTCTAAGACGATGAGATAATTTTCAGCTCTACCTATAGGGGGAAGAAAACCCTAGACAAAAAAATTACCTCCTGTAATTTTTTTGTCTACAAGAATTTTCTTTGAAAATTCTTGTTTAGCTAAAATCGGGCATCCTTGCCCGACCTTTTTCTCAGCCACGGCTTAGGAAAATTGCTGCGAGTCTCGCAATTTGTCCTCAAACTCCCCTCTTTCCCAAAAGAACGACCAAAGGGAGTTTCCCTTTGGAATCCCCTATTATTCTAAATTGAGGGCATATTTCTCACGCGTTTGGGATGGATTTCGAAAACGGCTCTTCGAGCGTTTCTGCTAGTAGCTCACGTGATTGGGCTAGATGTCAAGCACAACTGTTCCAGCGTACCGTGTTTAGACAACTTCCCAATTCTTAATTCCGAATTCTTAATTCTCTTCCCTTCCGCTAAAAAACGCCAAAGAAAAACCCGCAGCAGCACAAACCAAAGAAACTACAAATCCCAAAATGTTTCCATTTTTGAAAAAATCAACAGTTTCTCCCATAGGTAAAACTGCAAAAACAGAACCAATTACAAGACCAAAAATTGCCCCGTAGGTTTGAAACGGAATTTTATCCAATAAAACTTGAACGCCCTTAGCTCCAGCGAAAATTCCAATTATCACCCCAACTGCCATCACACAAATAATTGGAAGATTAAAATCAGAAATTGCAGCAATTATCGTAGAATAAATCCCTAAAATCACCATTAAAAAAGAGCCAGAAATTCCTGGAATAATCATTGCAAAGGCAGCCAACGCCCCACCAATCAATAATTTAATGCCAAGCCCCAAAGAAAGTTCTGTTTGAATTGTAGAAACCATTCCATCAGTGTTGATGAAAACCATTAAAATCATAATTACAAACCCACACAAAGCTGCAATCCAATTTCCAAGATTTTCCTTTGCAAATCCAAGTTTTGTACGCTTTAAAATTAGTGGAATACTACCCAACACAATTCCAGCAAAAAAGTACTGAGTTTGAACAGGAAAGTTTTCAAACAAAAAAGTTACAAGCTTACTAAAGGCAATTATCCCGATTCCCATTCCAACGGCCAAAGGTAGCCAAAATTTCCATTTTGACAAAAGTTTCTTAATATTGAAAGAAATAATACCAATCAATTCATCATAAATGCCAAAAACAACAGCCATTGTTCCACCAGAAACTCCAGGAATCACGTTGGCAACACCAATAACAATACCAGCCAAAATAAGTTTTAAGATTTTCATAAAAGAAACTATATAAAACATCAAAATTGTTTTCAAGGTGGATACAAAACTCACAACAAATTTTAACTAAAATCTAATTATTCTTTTAACTAGGGCGTTCCGGCAACAAGTTGCCGTCAGGCTTTCCAGGGTTACAAACCCAAGTTTTTTCCAAAACCTTGAGTTCGGCTCCGCCGCCCTTCCAATCCTTAACGCAAAAGATTTTAAACAACCCAAAACTTTCTAAAGTCTTAGAAGTAAAACACATAAAAATACAAAATCTTGACTTAATACCAGGTTTTAGAGTATGTTTATACAATAACAATGAATAAACATACAACTTTTATGGGAGTACAGATAAACACTTCTCCTGAAATAGCGTCGAAGTGCTTGTCCCAAAGTTTGCGTTGCAAACTTTCTTATATACTGCTGTTTCTCACTGCGTTGCGAAACAGCGAAAAAAGTTTAATCGGAAATTGATATTTCCTCATAAACTTTTTTAACGGAGAACATAAATGAAAGAGCGACTTTCCCGTTTAAAAATCATTCGTAAACTAATAAAAACCTATCGTATTGAAAGCCAAGAAGCTCTTTTAGGTTATCTAAACAAAGAAGGCTTTGAAGTTACCCAAGCAACACTTTCTAGAGATTTAAAACTTTTAAAAGTTGGTAAAATCTCAGACGGTCACAACGGATATATTTATACACTTCCAGGAGAAGAAGACCGTCAAGAATCAGACTTATCCTTAGCCCAAGATTTTATGAGAGGCTATGTATCAATAGAATGTTCTGGAAATATCGCTGTTATTAAAACATATTCTGGCTATGCAGATGTTGTGGCTCAAAGTTTAGACACTCTTTGCATGGACGAAATCCTTGGAACCATTGCAGGTGGAGACAACTGTGTTTTTGCTTGTCTTAGAGAAGGCGTTTCAGGAGACAGTTTCATTGAAGCATTAAAACTAAGAATTCCAGAACTTGATGAATAATCTTTTATCATTTTTGTCCTTTACTACAAACCTTATAGACCCAAAATCAAATAAAAAGTATACTTGCTATGCAAACTAATCCTTTTTGGATTTATTATATTTTCCCAAGATGATATAAAACTTGGAAAGTTAGGAGAAAACCATGGAATGGAACAATGCCGATTCTTATGAATCATGGAAAAAACTTATGTCTCTAAAAGGACAAGTTTCTCTAAAAAAAGAATTAAACGCTGATCGTGTAAAAAACTATTCTGCAAAAATGGCAGCTGGTCTTACATATAACTACGCAGCAAAACAAGTAAATGACCAAATTCTTGGTGTAATGCAAAATCTTGCTGATGAAATGGAACTTACAGGTAAATTCGCAGAACTTTACAACGGTGCTACAATCAACACTGGAGAAAACCGCAAAGTTCTACACCACCTACTACGTGGACAACTTGGAAACGACGTTGAATACGATGGAAAAAATGCTCGTACATTCTA
>JAEIGA010011342.1_pt1 | contig 13535 bp, 6 predicted proteins | sample 9270691 | NCBI WGS metagenome assembly JAEIGA01 (sample SAMN17057246, study PRJNA624740) | gut metagenome | biome: biome; isolation source: fecal sample | host: Bos grunniens | place: China: Xizang | collected 2019
ATATACTCCGTCCTCGTTTAATTTTTCTTTCAATCCACCTTGCAAGTTTAATAGTTTCTGTAATAACGTAATATCCTCTTTAGAAGATTTGCTATTAATCTGCTTAGTTAGTTCTAAAATATCTTTTAAAGTGTAATCAATACCATATTCATATTTCGATTGCTCATCTTTAGCAGCTAGCCTAGACAATATACTAGTAGCTTTTATCTGATCTTTTAAAATATCTTTTTCTTCTTCTAAAGTTTCTGAGTACTCATGTATTCTAAAAGCTAAGTCATCCATCGACTTAATAGCAGAATCAAAATCGTCTCCGTCGACAGATTTAACTCCCAATAATAAATTCTTTCCACCATTAGCTCGCTTATCATTTAATAAGATTTCTTCTGATGTATTGCTTTTCTTAAGTAGTGATTCAAGATATTCGCTCATTGAAGAATCATCGAGAACATTTCCATCCGGATCAATAGGAGTGAAATTAATCACTACATTTTCTTTAAAACTCAATTCTGCTCCGTCAGAATATCCAGCAGCAATCGTTCCGCTGTATAAGGTAGCTATCATATCGGATCCGATTCCATCTTTAAATTCTTTATACCCAGCTTCATACATGTCTTTGGCACTTTTCTTTTTGCGTTTAGCTAAATCAACATTTCCGATAATATCTCTTTTAAATGAATCTATTTCTGTTGCAAAACTTGCATACTTTTTCACCAATCTCTTTGAACTAGGTCCGAGCATGGTGTATTCAAGAGAATCGACCAAACTATCCCCGTATTCATTTTTAATCGAGTCTAAAGATCGGCCGAGTCCAGTTTTGCAAGCCTCTCCTAAATTTGTAGCCGCGTCTATAATTAGAAGTCTATTTTCATCTAAACTTTCTTTTAAACCGAGCACCGCCATGTAACCAGTCCATTTGTATTCCTTAGAAGGAGATTGAACTTTCAAAGCGTCTCGTGTTGCTTCATTAGGTATATCACCTAATTTTTCGCCATCTTTCTTTAGAACAAGAAGTAATTTTTGATCGCTTAAGCCGTCAGATAACCCTTCTGCTAAATACTTTCCGGCTTCTTTAAACTCGTCGTAATGACCTTTTATAGAATTAATAATACTAGTTATCAACTCTCCTACAGAATTTGAAATATAAGTAAGTCGCTCTTCCGAATGCATCTCATCAATGAATTTCTCAGATGCTTCTTTACCAGAATTTTTAAAGGCTCCATAATCGTTATCATCACCCTTGATGGATGAAGTAATCTTGGATACAATTTCTTTGATAGCAGTATCTATCTTTTCTTTAGATTTGTCATCTTTTATACCGTCTCCAAGTTTTCCAGAAATTGTTTCGCCCATATTTACAAGAATATCCAGCATTGAATTACCATTCTTATCCTTATAATTACTAAGATCAGATAACTGAGTCAAGAAATCAGATGTTTTCTTAGAAATAAAACTAAACACATCCCAATCCATTTGATTGGTTGGATCGTATATAAAAGCTGTTTCTATAGAATTACCAAGCTCGATTATTTTCTCTACAATATCCAGAGCCGATTTTACATCGGAATACTTTACGTCTTTCGAATTTGTAGCAAAGCTTTGAAGTTCCGTTCCTAAATCAGCAAGACCATTTCCAATAGCCCCTATATTCTTTTCTCCAGACCACCAATTAGAAACTCCTCCTGTTTTTTCAATGTTCGCAAGCATATCAATAACACGTTTTATAAAAGTTGTACTTGAATATACATTTGTAAACGAGGCACCTGATACAGCCGTTGCATAGTCAGCAATGCCTCCGCCAAGAGCTGTAATATTAGCGCCGAATTCTCCAAGAGATTGCTTACCTTCAAATAATCTAGATAAGAGACCTCCGTTACTTGGCAAATTAGAGCTGGTAGTCAATAATGTTTCCAATACACCGTTGGCATTAGTAATATCTGATGAATTTAATTTTCCAATGCCATCAGCATAATCGCCTAGAGCTCCGCCTAAAGTTTCGACATCTACAGAAAACGAACTCAAAGATTGAGGAGCTGATCCGGAAATTAAATTCCAAATTTTAGTAAACGGGTTATTATTTGCAATATTCGTAACCGTTAAGTTACTATTTACATCTATCAATTTGCTAAGTACTTCATTAGCTGATTTAACATTATCATAATTTAAACTACCAATTGCTGTACCGTAAGTGCCTAAAGCTCCAGCAAGCGCTTCGATATCGCCAGCGAAACTATCAAAAGAAGTACTGTTATCGGATCCTAAAAGTTTAGAGAAAATATCTTTCGGATTTAGTTTATCATCTATGTCTATAAATTTATCAAGAACAGTATTTGCATTTGTAATATCGTTAGAATTAAGCTTACCAATATAAGTAGCATAATTTCCAAGGGCTTGCCCTAACGCATTAATTCCAGCAGCAACAAGAGTCATGTCGTTTTCAGAGCCCTGCATGTAGCTACTAATTCTTTGAATACTTCCTTCAGGTATAGATTCGCTCAAAGCATTAAAAGCTTGAGTTATCATTTGTGAATCAACTGTCGGAATCTTAACATTTCCATATCTATCTACTGAAATTTCATTTAAAAAGCCGTAATATAAGTTCAAAGCAGACCCTAAAAGTACTAGAGTTCTTATAACGTTCTCAGGTGTCGATATTTTATTCACTACTTCTGCAATATACGAAGCCCCGTCTATAACAGATTTAGAAAGTTCATTCTGATCTGACGTAATACCACTAGAAGTTATACACTTTTCGTAGAGTTCTATAGAAGCGCCCAAATCAATTAATTCTCCATTTACTATGAAGTCTGGTAAACTAAGGCTTTTAATCGTATTTATACCTGCTTGAATATTGGCAAATATAATAGGAAGGTAAGCTGAAGCTTTTAATGTATTTCCTGTAACTCTATTTAAAAACTTGGCCATTAAACTTATGGCAGCACCAAATTTAGGAATTTGATTAATTTTATCATTGAATGCGTTAAAATTGATTCTAACTATAGCTGAACAAATGGCTATTAAATCATTCGTAAAGAAATTAGTTAATCCTTTCATGGAATCCCAAGAAACCTTCGACATGCGCTTTCCGAAAGATTCCATGGTTGTTCCTAATATAAACAGTGCAGTAGCAGAATCTTCTATCCCAAAACTAGCAAATGTTCCAAATATACCTATACCAATTCCGATTAAAGCTAAACCAGCGGCTAAACCGCCACCAATCGCAACGAGAGACAAGAAAGTTGACGCTGGCTCTTTAAGAAATATCGCAAGCCCTCCCATAATACCCATGAGAATAGCGATACCACCCTCCAAAGCTGCTAAAGTTTTCCAATCTACGTTTTGCACTTTTTTGGCAGCATCAGCTAAGGAATTAGCAATTATCCATACGGCAGCTGCCATTCCGATCATAGCTATCGCTAAGCCAACGCTCTTTAATATCCCTTCTTTGCCATCAGAAGAAAACTTCTGGAATAGAATCGCTATAGCACCCATTGTAGCTAATATAAGTTCAATTCCAGCAAATTCAGTTATTGCGACTCCTAGAGAAAGTCCTTTTAAAGCTTTAGTTAAATCTACCAATTTCCATACAACCGCACATAAAGCTGCTGCAACGGAAATGACGCCTATCGCACCAGAAATAGCCTTATCCTTATCAGTGTCCAACTTTTGGAATATAATAGCGATAGCTGCCATAGATGCCATAAGTAATTCCACAATAGCAAACGCGCCGAGCGTTGCATAGCCATATTTAGAGATAGCTTTTGTAACTGAATTAAAAGCAAATGTAGCTGCTAAAATCGCGATAGCTAAAGGTATAAAGCCTTTAATTGATACTTCAGCTTTTCCCTCCTGGTTTTTGCTAGCGACATCAGCCATAAAGCCCATAAGTAATCCTAATATGGCGACGAAATTTATAAGAATTATAAATGCTCCAATAGATGTACCAAGCCCTGCTTTCTTAATAGCAAATGCAAGAATGCCAAAAGAAACCACAAGAAGAAGTATTCCTTTGGACATTTCCCATATTCCTTTTATAGAAACTTCGGCTTTTCCAGAAGCTCCTTGAGATGCTACTTCTGCAAGTTTATACTCTAAAAATCCAAACGCTACTAATAATATTTCTATGACAGCTAGACTTCCAATAAACGCTGCTATATTACCCAAAGAACTAAACGCGTATTGGAACACATTTATCATAAGGAATATTCCTACAGCAACAGCAGCGATTGAAGCCGTCATCGCTAAAAGCTGCGTTCCCATATTTCCAAGGCCGCCTAATTTTTGATTAATAGCGGATAACGCAGCTATTACTAAAACAAAATCTACAAGCAACGTCTGCACAATGCCAAGTGCATTTTCAACTTTATCGGCAGGCATAGCAGCTATTATAGCGACTAATCCGCCTAGCATTGCAAAAGCCCCAGCAATTTTTAAGACCGTGGTTCCAACAGTATCGCTTTTGATCCCAGCTTTACGCTTGGCAATGTCAACTATACCCTTAAAACTCGAGGCTATATTCTTAACGGCGCTAGCAGCAAACACTCCTAAAATAGGCCAAATAGCAGATAATATTACATTTTTAACAGTGTCTAAACGCGATACTAATTTGTCTTTTCTATCTTTAAATTCTTCATCAGTAATTTCGTTTCCCTCATATTCTTTCGGATCTATAAGTTTCTTTATTTCATCCAATATGGTTTCAACTATGTTTCCTATTTTTTCAGCTGGTCCTCGAAATGCCGTAACCAAATCCAAACGTTTAACGGTCGATACAATTTTAGTAAGAATGTCTAAAACAGGAATTTCTTTTCCAGTTCCAAAATTTAAGACTTTAAGAACTGGCGCAATAAACTTTTGAACAGAGTCTTTAATCTTCTTAAAAACCCCTTCCCCTTCGCTGCCAAAAGTAAAGGCGTTCTTAAATCCGGATATCAATACTGTAAAGAAATCTTTTATATTGTCTATCTGGGCCGTTTTAAAAGGTTCAGAAATCTTCTCGACAACACCAACAATAGCCGATATAAAACCTTTTAGCACTGGGAATACAGCGTCAATTACTCTCCCCAATAAAGGAAAGTCTTTTCTTATCCCATCCATAACTTTTGATAAAAAGTCAGGAATAAATTTAAAAGCGTTCTTAAATCCTTGTATCAATGTTAAGAAGAAATCTTCAGCATTATGAATATCGGCGTTTTTAAATGGCTCTGAAATCTTTCCAACAATATCAAGAAATACTTTAAACAACGAAGACACAATAGGCATCATTGTGTCGGCTATAGTTTTTAAAATAGGAAACTCAGATAATATACCTTCAAATAAAGTAGAAAAGAAATCCTTAACAGAAGTGACTTGCTTTGATTTAAACGCTTTACCTATATTGGTAATCAAACTATCAACAGCACTGAATAAGCCGCTAAAAATGGGCTTTACTTTCTCGAACGCCTTTCCAATCGAATCAAATATTATCCCAAGAATAGGAAGTTCGGCTTTAATACCATCCCATAGAGCTGTGAAAAACCCACTTATAGAATCGATTTTACGTGATTTAAACACGTTACTAATATTTGTGAGCAACCCGTTTAATGCTCCGAAAAGTCCTGAAAAGATAGGTTGTAATTTTGCTATAATGTCTTTAAGTACAGTTTTTACTGATTCAAATGCTTTTTCTAATTTCTTTTTATCTATATTTCTTGTTAAACCAAATATCAGTCCTCCAACTAAACCAAGAGCACACATAATTCCAATAAATTTAAACATGGTTGATGGAGAATGAATTCCCAAAAAAGTACAAACAGCACCAAACAACGTCTGTGCTATATTTTTGCCAGCATCTGCAACCCATTTTATTCCTTTAAATAGTCCTGAAATTAATCCGTTTTCGCTATTAACACCGGCGCTGAAAAACTCCGAAATGTACTTATTTACATCGCCTAAAGATTTTGACAAGGAATTCCTCAAGTTATTAATCTTATCGATCAGATCAAGAATAAATCTTCCAAGAGGATTAGATTTAAGAGCATGCGTCGCAAGTTTAGAAATATAATCAAAGAAAGAAGAAAATGTATTGGCTTTTCCTGTCCATTTTAAGAACTTATCATATCCATTCATGAATGTTTTTAGAGAATCTGAAATACCACGAACAAAATTCGAAATCGATCCGAAAAACAATATAAAAGTATTGTTATTTTTCTTACCATTCACAGATCGATTCAAATTATCAAAGCCATTTAAAAACATTCCAAATATTTTAGATAACGTTCTATATAATTGAGTAAATAAGGAGACTAAATTAGTAATCAAACTAGATTCATTAAGAGCTGAAAATACGGAAGTAATTGTTCGGTTAACAAAAGTAAATGCTCTAGCTATAGTTTCAAATATAGTTTCTATTCTATTTCCGCTATGTTTGCTAACAGCAAAAGCATTGTTCATAAGTGAAGTAATAGAAATTATAATAGTTTTTAAAGTTTCAAACACGCTTGATACGGCTTCTTTAAAGCTCCAAACCCAATCTAAATATGGAGTATCTCCAGCTGGGAAAGGAAAAATACTCATGAAAAATTCATTCATCTTTCCACCAATAGTGTTTAGCGTGTTAATAAACGAGCTCTGAACAGCATTTGGAATTCCATAAATAAACTGTCCAACATTTTTTGCTGTATTTGATGCAAAGGTGGCTATGTTTTTTCCAGTATTGGTCAAAGCGTTTTTGAATAAATCTGGAGTCTTTTTTATATAATCAAGAGCCTCTTCTATGCTTGGAAATTCAGGAATCTTAATGTCAAAGAATAAATACTTTAAATAATCAATGAAAGACATTATAGAATTTCTTTTACCGCTTTTATCAAGAAACTCATTATAATCACTTAAGAATGAGTTAATTTTATTTGTGAGGTTGTCGAAAAATGTAGCGAGCTCATCTATTATACGCTTGGCCCAATTTAAAACAGCATTGTTTGAAGCATTATTAATAATGCTATTTATGGTGCCAACGATCATATCCAGAGCTGTATACAACATTTTTCCAAAAGATATCGCAAATCTGATAACGGACTTTAATAAACTAGAATTAGAAATATACGAAATTACTGTGCTAACAGTATTTATAAATGAAGATAGTATGTCTAAAATAGTATTTAAAGCAGCACCAACATTATATACAGTGCTGTCATAATCAAAACTATTTTTTATTTCGCTTATTTCGCTTATTATTGTACCGAATACAGTTCCTAAAAGTTTTCCAATTTCTATGATTAAATCGCCTATACTAATAATAAATTTCAATACAGAATTATCTTTCGATAAAGACTTTAGTCTATCCCAGAAATCAAAAAACGGTTTAGTATCCCCGTCTTTAAAACTTCTTACAATCGATTTCCCAAAGTCAATGATCGTGTTTTTTATCGACACCAAAGTCTTTGCACTGTTTCGGCCTAAAGAGCCATTTTGAAACGTTCCAAACAATATAGTACCAATAATTGGTATTTTAGATAAAAAGATTTCCAAAGTTGACAAGGCTGAGTCGATATTGCCAGAAGCCAAAGCCTTAATTATTCCAGTTATGGCTCCGACAATTTCATCTTTGATTTTAATTAATTTTCCGCCTTCAAAATTTCCAAATTCATCTTTAAATAATTCCCCAATTATTGGAATTCTAGATAAGAAATATTCAAATACAGATATCGTTCCGTCAAGACTTTTAAACAGCTGCCATTTTTCAATAAAAGAACTAACTGCATTAATAATAGATTCAATTTTATCAATTATAAAGCCAACGGCAGTTCCATCTATTGCTTTTTTAAACGAATCATGTAATACAGTAAAGAAATCTGATATAGAATTAATCTTATCGTTTTCAAATGCACTAAGAATATCTTCTACAAAACCAAATATTCGGTTTTTAATATTTATTAGAATATTGCCTTTTAATCCTCCGTCAGCAGCTTTAAATAGTTTACCTATAATTGGAATTTTAGACAAATAATATTCTATCATGAATAAAAATTTATCAAGAGAGTCTACCCAACCCCATTTTTGATTAAATTTCTCAAATTTCGAAAATAAAAATGAAAAAACTGTTGACAACGCGGATTGAAGATTCTTCAAACCTTTTATTGCCAATTCCACAAAGCGCACAATAATTCCAAACGGTGTTTTTCTTTTTAAGAATTCTCCTAAAAAGTCAAAGAATGTTCCGAATGTGTTTTCTTTTCCGCTCATAGTAAGGAATTTAGCATATAAGGTGATAAAATCATCAATCCCTTTGCTAATAAAATTAATTAAATCCGCTAACGGTTTAAAAGCTTTAGTTACATTATCAACAAAAGCTCCGTAAGCATTAGACTCTATAAGACTGTTCGAAAGATTTTGTACCATTTGAGAAATCATAGATAGAAATCTTACAGATACAAGAACTAAAGGCTTAAACATCAGCACAATATTTTTTACTATTGTAAATAAACTCATGCTGGCGCTTTTAATAATCGATATCGCGCTCCCCCATCCTTTAACAATGTTTTGGAGCCTCATCATAGCCGTTGTTGTTTCTTCTTGTTCCTCTTCCGCTTTTTTTTCAGTTTCCTTGGAAATATTTTTCGAAGTCTTCTCAACCTCTTTTTGAACTACGGTCGTCTCCTTTTCAAACTTTTCTACCGCAGCTTGCGTTTTAGGTCCATATATTCCATCGACAGTTAATCTTTCAGTTGTAACACCGATAGAATTTAAAGCTTCTTGCAATTGCTTAATATCATTTTTCTTAACATTGCCTTTTCTAAAGTTTTGTATCATTGCTTTTAGAGAATCTTGTGTCGCTTTTTGTTGAGAAGCGGATAATACTAGAGTCGAATTAATTGCAGATTTAGTAGCCGAATCAAATATCCCAGTTTGCTCTATACCAAGCTTCTTTTGAAATTGTTTAACTGCTTTTTCAGTTTTAGCTCCGTATATTCCGTCTACAATTAGTTTTTCACTTGTCAAGCCAAGCTTGTTAAGCTGTTTTTGTAGTTTTTTAACTTGTTTTCCAGACGAACCTTTCTTTAATCCGGAATCTATTTCTTTAAATGCGGTTTTCAAATTATCAGCGGAGCTGACTGCTTTATTTGTCTCTTTCGATATAGTCGAAACATCTTTAGCAACAGACTTTGCAGCATCATTTGAAGAAGACGCTATGTCTTTTGATGCTTTTTCAGCTTCTTCTTCTGCCTCAGATTCTTTTTTTTCTATTTTCTTATATAGCCCAAAAGTCTTTAAAATTTGTTCGGATGTATCTCTTATCTTTTCTGTCACTTCTACTAATTTTTCAGATGTTAATGGCGGTATTACTTCAGCTAAAGCTTCTTTGACGCCAAGAACTATGTTCATAAATGTATGCCAAATATTAGAAGCTGCTTCTACGGCCGCATTATATCCTCCGAGCTCATGCCAACCTCTGAGAACGTCGTTTCTAGCCTCTGAAAATATGGCAACAAAATCATACAAACTGTTGGCTACCTTGGTCCATAAATTTCTCGCTTCGTCTAAATTGCCAAATAATAATTTTAGCGTTTCCATCCATGCAGAACTAACAGCGTCATGAACGGCATCAATAGCGTCTGTAAAAGTCAAAGCTTCCTGGGCTGCATGATATGCAGCTAAACCAAATTCAGTTGTTTGATCACCATATTTTTCTAATGTTTTTATAAGCACGTCAGAAGTTAGCCATCCAGAACTAAGAGTTGAATTAAATGTTTTGTAACTAACTTCTTCTTCTTTTCTAGCTTCTGCTATTGCTTCGGCTTCTTCTTTTTCTGCTTGTTTTATTTTTTCTGATTTTAATTTTGCGCTTTTATAACTAGCATTTCTTGCTTTTTCAACTTTCTTATGGGCCGCTTCTATTTTCTTTTCATTAGTAGTTACAATAGATCCTATAGTATCTCCTTTTTTTTCAAGCGTACCCAACTCAATAGCAGTTTGTATAAGTGTTTCTTTAAACTCTTTTGTGGCCATATTAGCATTTTCAATAGATTTCCAGTCTATAAGTTTTACAGATCCGGTAGACAAAGCTTGTGCAAAATTGTACATAGCTCTGTTGGCTTCCCATTTATTAGCGCCAGATTTGGCAGCCTCGTTTGCAATACCTTCCATTGCTAACTCAGCTTTTTCAAGCTCGACGCCAACAGAAGTAAATTTGCCAATACTTTTAACCATTTCTGCAAAATCATAAGATGTCTCATCGGTGTATTTAGCAAGTTTCGCCAACACCTTTTCAACTTCTTCAACGCTTTTTCCGGTGGCGTTTGTTATCGTCTGAACTGCTCTTGTTTGTGTTTCATATTTTGCTTTTCCAAGATTAATGTCTTGAATCCCGGTAAACATGTCAAGCATCTTTTTGCCAGCATCTAACGCGGCATTGGCGATTCGATCCATAGCATTGATGCCAATTATACTTAAAGCGTCAAACTTGTGTGAAATTTTTTCAACACTTTCTTCTACATTCTTTAAATCAAATTTTTCAAAACTTTTCTGAATCTCTTCTAATCCATCAGTTGCATTTTCAAATTTTAATGATTTTTTCAGCTTGTCCAATGTGGACATACTTTCACTTACGCCTTTTTCGAATTGCTGGTTGTCAAATGACATTTGTACAACCTTTTCATCAATATCTGTAGGCATTATTAGTCACCTCCAACCACACATTTCTAGCGATTTTTTCAAACAGGGGTTTTAATGCTGGGTTTATATAGTCTATTCCTTCTATATAATATCCAGAAGGAGTGCCATGACCGTATTGAATAAGTAGAGCTACACTAGCCCCATTATTAATATTTGAATTACTCCAAACTAAATGAATTCCAGTTTTGTTTTTTATTATTCTGTAAAACCAACTATTCGCAGTCTTTCCAGTATCTTTAGGAGTTGCTTCTTGCAAAGCTTTAACGCCTTCATCTCCGAATAATTTAAGCCCTTTTAAATAGTCGCCTTTTCCAACTCGTTTAAAGAAGTTCTCTGTCTTTTTAAAATCACCTCTGCTTTTTAAAGTTATCATTTAATATCATCCTCTCGAATTAAATTTCTTTCTATTGGCGGCATTTAAAGACTGGTAATGAGACCCCAACTCTTTTTTTGTTAATTTCTTAGCCGGAGTATTTTTTTCTTCGCAAATCTTAATAAGAGTTAGCAATCTATTCAAATGCCATTTTTCGCATTCGAAAGGAATATCGTATTCTATCATCCAATAATATATAAGCTCCGACGTCACCGTCTGAGGTTTTTTTCTTACTTTACTAGCACGGCTATCTTTACTAAACCATGTCGCCGTCATAGGATCGTCTATATAATCCTTAATTCTTAAAATATCTTTCTGAGTAATTCCATAATAAATTTTATCGTCAACCCGTTTTTCGATTGTCATAAAACGTATGTAATCTAAAAACTCCTCAATGCTAATCTCTTTAGAATCTAAAAAAGGTTTTTTCCATTTGGACTCCCATTTTGAAATAGAAATTAGGGAATGCTCCAAACTTAAGCTTTTTCCTTTTTGAACAACGAATTCTTGACTTTTTTCATCAAAGTATTCTCTATCAGGAATATCGATTTGCAGCATTCCCTTTCATCTCCTATTTACTTAGTTTCCAATAAAGCAGGCTTGTCAATTTCTCCACTATCAGGCAAAACCGCATTAATGAATTTTGATGCGGAATCAGAATTAGTGGCAAGCTCCATAAACAAATCAGAGTATGCTTCCGTTGATGCAAAGTCATTAGAAATGGCCTCGCTCTTATAGAAGTGCTTTCCATCCGGAGATTTCTCGCCATATGCCTTAAAGATAATTGCCTTGAAAATTTCGACAAGCTTAGCCGTATCCTTTTCAGCAATAATTTTTTCAATATACTGCTGCATACCACCGCTAGTACTAAGTTCCATTTCCATGCATTCAGCTTTGGTCAAATTAAAGTAGAAATCTTCCTTACGCTCATTTCCATCATAATCGGTATAAGTCATAGTCTTCTTAAGCATTTATTGTCTCCTCCTCTAATTTAAAAAATAGAGAGGCCAGCCTAACTGAATACCTCTCGTTGTGCCATTTTGATTTAATTAAGGATTGTCATCATTACTCTCATTATTACTCTCAGTAGTACCCATCATGAGATCATAAACTTCTTCAGGACTCGGCAAACGAGGTTCGGTAGCATCAAAGCCATCTCCGCCATCGGTGCCAAACAGAATGGCTTCCAACTGAGCGAGCTTCTCCTTACCAGCAGCATCCATCTTGCTCTTATCGAAGGTGAGCTTGGAAGTCGGCTTGAAGCCCTTGATGTTAACAGGAATAGTGGTGATTTCGAAAGACATTGTGGCCGCATCGGGAGAGTCATTAACAGTCTCATGGCTGCTCTCAGACGGAGAAGCGGTAGCATTATAAATCAGATGCAACTTATACATTTCGTCGCTGTCATACGAAGTGGTGTCGCTACCAATTTCAGAACGGAAGACAAAGCCGAACGCCTTTCGCGCCTGCTGGCCGATATTAAAGCCAGGCATAGGAGTAGCAAATCCGTTGCACTGATTAAACTCGTCGGGATACATGTAAGCCTCGATCGTGCCGTTAAAGGTTTCGGCAGAACGAAGAGTGGCATACTTGATGTTATCAGCGTACAGGTCGTTAGGTTCAGCACCCTCAGGACTTTCGGTAATAGTGGTCAGGCCATTCCAAGGTACACCCTTCTCATAGGTGCCATCAGTCTTCTGAACATACAGTACACCATGGTTTACACCAGTTTCATAAAACTTTTCACCAGAAGCATCCCAAACAATCTTACTCATAAAAAAGTATCCTCCTTAATTATAGATAGTATAACGATAATGGTATAAATTATCTTCCGTATATGATCTATTCATTTTGCAAAGCGGCAATAACGCTATATCGTGAATTCGCATATCATCGGGATCTCTCGTAATATAAAGAATTGAATATTCATCAAGCATCCTATAAGAGATGTTATCTGCGAATTTCACGTTTAAGTTTTCGAGTTTATAGATTATACACGGATAAATAATTTTCGTGCCTGTAGGAGGCTGAAAGTATACATGATCCGAAAGAGTATGCAGAATATCACTGAGCTTAGCTCGAGGTTGGGCCATTATATACGCCTCCTAAAGAAAGAATAAGGCGAGGGGGCTGAGATGCATCTACTGTGGATACTTTCCAAACGCTTCCTCGCCATTTAACGTATCTGATAGCGTTCATATGCTCGGTCATATATGGATCGGCAAGTATACTAATAGAATTAGACAATCTAATATCATCATTAACGCCCTCACCGTTCTCCAATGACCTAAAATTTTTAGTGAGTTCCCCTTTATAAGGACGCTCTATAGGAATAGGGGTGTGGACATCTAGAGAAGTTTCTATATCCTCAATATACCCGACCGTTCCGTAAAATCGAGCCATATTAGTCACGCTCCCATTTTGATTTGATTACGGATTATCGTCGTCGCCATCGTTACCGGACTGAGTAACAGGAACGCTCAGAGTAATAGCAGAGAACGGCTTAATAAGAGAT
>JAEIGA010011343.1_pt1 | contig 13535 bp, 9 predicted proteins | sample 9270691 | NCBI WGS metagenome assembly JAEIGA01 (sample SAMN17057246, study PRJNA624740) | gut metagenome | biome: biome; isolation source: fecal sample | host: Bos grunniens | place: China: Xizang | collected 2019
TTGGAGGAGCTTATGGACACCTTCCGTGAGTTTGGTGAGGTGGAGGGAAAGTGCAGATATACAAAGTGCACCCACACAAAGGAAGAGGGCTGTAACATTATAGAAAGAGTAAAAACGGGAGAAATCTCGAAAACAAGGCATAATAGCTACGTTGCCCTTTTTGCGATTTTAAAGGCGAAACCCAGATGGAAAAAGTAACCTTTTGTAAAATCATCTCATAAACTGTAGTAAAGCTACTGCTTTTTGAGGTGTTTTTATGAAGATCGTAATAGTTAAATCTCCAAAATTGTTAGTTCCCATACTTGTAAGATTATTTAAAATGAAAACGAATAATTAAAATAAAAGTGACTGTTGTAAAATCAACAGTCACTTTTGTATTTATTCTTTTATAAGCTCGTAATTTCCGCTCTTTAATACGCTTATTAAGGTTTCGATATCCTTTATTTCCTCTTCGGTTCTGATGCCTGCGTTTGTGGGTACGTCCGCGTAGTGGAAGTCCGTGCCAGAGGTCTTTATAAGGTTGTATTTTTCCGCCCACATATTTGCAATATCATTGCGGGAATCGTGGCCCTTATGTCCGTTAAATACCTCAACGCCGTCAACCTGATCGGGAGGGGTTACGGTCATCCAGTTTCTAAAGGGGTGCGCCTGAATAAACAAATATCCCTTTTCCTTGCATATATTATGGAATTTTTCTGGGTACATATCCAAAAGATCTTCATTGGCGCGTAAAAATTCTTCTGTAATGCCAAATACAAGATAATCGTTGTTATTGTTTTTGAAGCGAAGCTCCATTCCCAAAAGAACATTGAGCTTTCCCTCGGCTGCCTTTTTCAATTTAGTATAGCCACCTACAAATTTATCTATAAAATCGTTCCAATCGGCAGGCTTTAAATAATCATAGGTATAAATGCTTAAATGATTTGTAAGGACAATAGTGGAATATCCGCCCTCAGTAAATCTTTTTATAATAGTGTCAACGTCCACTCTTGCGCAGGCGCTTACGTCATTTGAGTGACAATGTAATTCCGTTTTAAACATCTTGATTCCTCCGTTAGTCTATCTTGATTGCGCATTCAAGCGCAAGCTTTATCATTTCTGTAAAGGACGTTTGTCTTTCCTGTGAGGTGGTCGCTTCCCCCGTTATAAGGTGGTCGGATATGGTACAGATCGCAAGAGCCCTTTTATTAAGGCGCGCCGCCGTCATATAAAGCCCCGCAGAGTCCATTTCCACCGCCATAACTCCCATTTTCGCCCATTTTGGACGGATGCTTTCCACTTCGGGATCGTTATAAAATACGTCGGAGCAGAGAAGATTGCCTACGTGGTATTTAAGGCCCATTTTTTCCGCCTCGTCGCAGAATAATCTTAAAAGCGCGTAGGATGCAATGGGAGCAAACGTACCGGGCAGAGCGTATTGGGAGGCAAAATTGGAGTCGGTGCAGCTACCCATACCGATAACGATATCTCTTACGTGTATATCATCACGCATAGCTCCCGCAGAGCCGATACGAATTATATTTTCCACACCGAAAACGCTGTAAAGCTCGTTTGCGTAGATGCCCATTGAGGGAATACCCATTCCACTTGCCATAACGCTAAGGCGCTTGCCCTTATAGTATCCCGTGTAGCCAAGCATACCTCTTACCGTATTTATGCATACCGCATCATCAAGATAATTTTCCGCAATATGCTTTGCGCGTAAGGGATCCCCCGGCATAAGCACGGTTTTTGCAAAATCGCAAGGAGCCGCATCAATATGGGGTGTAGGATAATTTTTCATACGCCATCTCCTTTTTGTATTTAAGAATGTATTGCTTTACCTTGTTATTTTATCACGTTTAAGTAAAAAAATCAACAATATTCACACGTAGTAAGGGATTTTTTTAAAAAATATCTGACTAAAAATTAAAATTTCCTTGCAAAAATTTTTTTATATGGTACAATAAAGTCACGGAGTTAATACAATAGAGAGGTTTCATATGAACGAAGAAAAGACTCAAATTGAATCATTAAGTGAAGAAGCCCCCCTTACAAAGAAGGAATTAAAGGCAAAAAGGAAAGCCGAAAAGCAGGAATTGAAAAGGAAAAAGAAGGAAATCAAACTCCGTGAAAAGGACAAATTCCATAGAGTAAGAGGAATTGCCCCATATAACCGTCTTATTCCTTATATTATGGAGACCCGTAATACCTCGCAGAACTTTATATTCGATTCTATCAGTATGGAAAAGATAGATAAGTATATAAAGAAGAAGCAGGAGGAGGGCCTTACCAATCTTACGCTTATGCACGTTATTATCGGTGCGTATTGCCGTGCCTGCTCACAGCGACCTGCCATTAACAGATTTATCCGCGGACAAAAGATCTATTCAAGAAGGAAGATAGAGGTATCTCTGGCTATCAAGAAGGAAATGACTCTTGAATCCCCCGACACCGTAATTAAGGTTATTCTTGACCCCTCCGCCACCATTGAGGACGTTTATAACGCATTCAATGAAAAGATCGAGGGCTACAGAAGTAATCCTAACAGTAGCTTTGATAAGCTTGCCAAGGTGCTTAATTACATCCCCGGCATACTGCTTCGCTGGGCTATCAGATTCTTAAGACTTCTTGATTATTTCGGACTTTTACCAAGGGCACTTACGAAATTAAGTCCCTTCCACGGCTCACTGTTTATTACTTCAATGGGCTCTTTGGGTATACCGCCTATCGTTCACCATTTGTACGATTTCGGTACTGTACCCGTATTTATTGCCTTTGGCTCTAAGCAAAGGGAATTCAAGGTCAGGGCGGACGGCAGCGTGTACAAGCACAGCTACGTTGACGTGACCTACAATCTTGACGAAAGAATCTGCGATGGATACTATTATGCCTCCGCTATGAAGCTTATCAGAGGAGTGTATAAAAATCCCGAGGTTCTTGACAATCCTCCCGAAAAGGTTATTGAGGATATAAGATAATAAAATTCATTAAAAACTGCCTGTATTCCTATGAATACAGGCAGTTTTTATATAAAAATAGGGGGTGCTGTATATCAACACCCCTTGATTTTGATTATTCTTCTGCAGGAACGATAAGACCGTATCCGCCTGCATGACGCTTGTATACTACGCAGGTCTCAAGGCTTTCTGCATCCTTGAAAACGTAAAACGCGTGTCCGAGAAGCTCCATCTGGAGAATTGCCTCCTCAACCGACATAGGCTTAAATGAGAAGGTCTTTACACGGAGGTTTGACGTCAAGTCCTCTTCTTCAATATCCGGAAAATCGTTTTCCGCTATTATAAAGCCTTCCTCTCTTATCTTTTTATGAAGTCTTGTTTTGTTCTTTCTTATCTGTCTTTCAAGGGAGTCTATGGCTCTGTCAATAGCGTTGGCGAACGTATCCGAGATTTCCTCTGCACGGAACGTCGTGCCTTCAGTGTAGATGGTGATTTCTACCTTTTCAGCATTCTTGGGCATTGAGAAGGTTACTTCCATTTCCGCGTCATCGTGGAAGAACTTGTCAAACTTGGAAAGCTTCTTTTCTGCCATTTCCTTAATGACCTCAAATACCTTCATGTGGCGTCCTACAAAATTCATCTTCATACTTTTCACCTCTTGTGATTTATTCAAAGAATCCTCTTTGTATTTTTATTCTACCATATTCTTTGATAAAAATAAATAGAAAATCTTTAAAAAAATCAAAAAATTTGTGAAAAATAACTAAAAATTTTGTGTTTTTTGATTAAATAACCTTAAATCCCAATTTTTCAATAACAGCAGAGAGAGTTTCCTTTGCAATTTCGTTTTTGCAAATTATGTTTACCTTTTTTGAATTAATGTCTATATTTACCTTCTTTACACCCTCAATTCCCTTAAGAGCCTCTGTAATACGGGCAACGCATTTCTGACAATGCATACCCTCAACTGTAAGTGTTGCTTCAATTTTTTTGAATAACATTTTATTTTCTCCTTTTAATTAGTCTTAATGAATTCAACGATACGCATAAGCTACTCATTACCATAGCAAGAGATGCTATCATTGGGTTTATGGATATACCAAGGCCAAGGAGCGCACCTGCGGCTATTGGTATCATAAGTGAATTGTACAAAAATGCAAAGAAAAGATTTTCCTTGATGATTTTTAGTGTTCTTTTGCTTGTCGTAATAAGCTTTGATATTCCGCCAATGGAGGAACGGGTAAGAATCACGTCAGAGCAGTCCATTGCAATGTCGGTAGCACCGTGCATACTGATGCTTATGTCCGAGGCGGACAGGGCAACTGCGTCGTTTATTCCGTCACCAACCATAGCGCAGGTCTTTCCCTCTGCCTTGATCTCCTTTACGACCTCCGCCTTTCCCTTGGGCATTACTCCTGCAATAACCTTGCTTATATTAAGCTCGCTTGCTATAACGGAGGCAGTTTCCTGATTATCGCCCGTCAGCATTACGCATTCGATACCGTTTTTCTCAAGGGCAAGAAGCTCGCTTGCCGTACCTTCCCTTACGATATCAGAAATGCCGAAAAGAGCAAGGATCTTACTATTTTGCACCGCGTAAACTATACTGTTTCCCTTTTTAGAAAGAGTAAGCTCTGTTTCCTTGTGGGAATTTTCAATTTTCGACTTATCCAAGTATTTTCCGTTTACAAGATAAAGTGTACTTTTATTATGGGAAACGGAGATTCCGCATCCGTCAATAATCTGAAAATCAGACACGTCTATGGGAAAAATCTTATTTTCTGTGGCATATTCGGTAAAAGCCTTTGATATGGGATGGGAGGATTTTGCCTCCGCGCCGCATATTAAGGGCATTATATCCTTTTCATCACATCCATAGAAATATTTATCGGCAATTTTCATTTTTCCGTGGGTAAGTGTGCCTGTTTTATCGAAAATAACCGTATTGAGCTTTGATGCGCTTTCAAGTATTTCGCTTTTCTTTATAAGTCTTCCGTCACGGGCAAGCTCCCCCTCGCTTATTACCGTTGCAAGAGGAGTTGCAAGACCTAAGGCACAGGGACAGGCAACCACAAGCACGGTTATAAAGGCGCTAACGGCTGACGAGATTCCGAGATCCAAAGCAAAATGAATAATAAATGATATAATTGCTATTGCCACCACTGTAGGCACGAAATAAAGGCATATTTTATCCGCCATTTTAGCTATGGGAGCCTTCGTTGCGGAGGATTCGAGAACAAGATGCACAATTTCCGAAACGGTGGAGTTTTTACCAACTCGCTTTGCCGTGTACTCCACGTATCCGTTTACGTTTAATGACCCTGCAAGGACGGTATCTCCCACCTTTTTTAATGTGGGCTTGCTTTCTCCCGTAATAAACGCTTCGTCCACGTGTGCGTAGCCCTTTGTTATTTCACCGTCAACGGCTATCTTTTCACCCGGGTGACAAATGACCGTGTCCCCTTCCTTTACCTCGTCAAGAGGTATTTTTACGGACCCTGTGTCTGTTTTTATATATGCATAGGGAGGTGTAAGCTGTACTAGGGATGAAATCGCATTCTTCGTTCTGCTCTTGCTTTTCCTGTCTATAAATCTGCCAAGCTTTACAAAGTAGATAACTATAGCTGCGGATTCAAAATAAACCTCGTGGGGAGTGTCTGTTTTTCCTAATGCAAACAGTAAAGAAACGGTGATACTGTAAATAAGAGCGGAGAAAACACCAATGGTAACGAGAGAGTCCATATTGGGGGTCAGATGTATGATATTTTTAATACCGCTTTTTATAATATCGTAGCCATATATAAGGAACGGAAAGGCAAGTAAAAAGGATATTGAGTACAGCCAAAGTGGATGTGTATGCATATTGAGAATTGGAGGCACGGGTAGTCCTATCATATGTCCCATAGCGGAGTAAAGAAGCAAAATTGCCAGGGACGTGTATATAATAAACTGTTTTTTTGAGGAGCTTGTGTCCTTATCCTCGGTTTTTGAGTATTCTCCGATACATTCAAATCCCGATTCCTTTACGTATCTTGCTATATCCTCGTAATTTATTTTATCCTCGTCGTATTCAACGGATGCGCTTGCCATAACGAGATTAACGTTTGCCATACTGATGCCGTTTTGCTTGTTAAGGTATTTTTCAAGTCCGCCAGAGCAGGCAGAGCAGCTCATTCCACCGATACGAAGAACTATTCTTTTCATTGGTTCACCTCCGATTTATATAATATTTTAGCAGAATAAATAATGTTAGTCAATAGATTATAAACAAGTTTGATAAAAAGTTAGCAGATGCTAACGAATAAAAAATAATAAATAAGAGATTTTTATTTGACATTTTATTACTTATGTGATATACTACTATTTGTGATGTATTTTCTGTAACTGTATTTCCTTTCGGAGATACGGTTTTACTATTTCATATAAGATCAAAGGGGCAAATAATGTATAAAATTGGTTTTGACAACGATAAATACTTAAAAAAGCAGTCCGAGCAGATAAAGGAGAGGATCGCAAAGTTTGGCGGTAAGCTCTATCTTGAGTTCGGCGGTAAGCTTTTTGACGATTTTCACGCATCAAGAGTTCTTCCGGGCTTCGCTCCCGACAGTAAGATAAGAATGCTTGCTGAGCTTAAGGACCAGGCAGAGATCATTATCGTTATAAATGCTACGGATATAGAAAAGAATAAAGTAAGAGGTGACCTTGGTATCACCTACGACCTTGACGTTTTAAGGCTTATTGACGCCTTTCGCGGTTTTGGACTCTTCGTTGGAAGCGTTGTAATGACAAGATATGAGTCATCCGCTCCCGTTGAGGCGTTTATAACCAAGCTTCAGACACTTGGCATCAAGGTATATAAGCATTACGCTATAAAGAACTATCCCTACGATATTGACAGTATCGTAAGCGATGAGGGCTACGGAAGAAACGAGTACATAAAGACCTCGCGCTCTCTCGTTGTGGTTACCGCTCCCGGACCCGGTAGTGGAAAGATGGCAACCTGTCTTTCCCAGATATACCACGAGCATAAGATGGGCATTAAGGCGGGATATGCTAAATTTGAGACCTTTCCGATTTGGAATCTTCCTCTTACACATCCTGTTAACGTGGCATACGAGGCGGCGACTGCCGATCTTAACGATATGAATATGATCGACCCCTTCCATCTTGAGGCTTACGGCACGACAACCGTAAACTACAACAGAGACGTGGAAATTTTCCCCGTGCTTCGCTCTATGTTTGAGGGCATTATGGGAGAATGTCCCTATAAATCTCCTACGGATATGGGTGTAAATATGGCGGGCAACTGCATTTTTGATGACGAAACCGTAAGAAACGCCGCAAGAGGAGAGATAATCCGCAGATATTATAACGCATTGTGCAGCGCGCGTAAGGGTAATAACTGTGACGGCGAAATAAATAAGATAAAGATCCTTATGAAGCAGATGGGCATTGACGTAAAGGAGCGCAAATGTATTCAGGCTGCTCTTGATAAGGCTGAGGCAACGGGTGGACCTGCCGCTGCTATCGAGCTTTTCGACGGCAGAGTAGTAACGGGTAAGACCTCCTCCCTTTTGGGCGCCTCCAGCGCGGTGCTTATAAATGCAGTAAAGACCCTTGCGGGAATTGACGACAGTATAAATATTATTTCTCACCAGATACTTGAGCCTGTACAGAAGCTTAAAATAGAAAATCTTGGCAACCACAACCCAAGACTTCATACCGACGAGGTACTTGTGGCTATGGCTATTACGGCGGCAAGCAGTGATGAGGCTAAAAAGGCTATGGCAGCCTTAAAGCTCCTTCACGGTGCGGAGCTTCATTCCTCCGTTATCCTTTCTCCCGTTGATACCGCAACCTTCAGAAAGCTTGGCATCAACGTAACCTGTGAGCCCGTTTACCAGACAAAGAAGCTTTTTCACGGTTGATAAAAGCTAAATAAAAAGCCTACTTAACGTGTTTTTCGTACACGTGGTAGGCTTTTTTTGATTGTTTTGATGACTTTTTGTTTAATTTACTGTTTTTATGTTTTTGGAAATAACCTCTCCCAAGCGCTCCTTAAGGAGTGCGTTTCCCGTTGATTCAAGATACTTATCCTTTGATAAAACCATTCTTGCGCATTCAAATGCGGAGGTAAGAAGCTCCGTATCGGAGCAGCTTTTTGCAAGATCAAGTCCCATATCTCCCGACTGACGAATTGATGGATCGGAGGAGAAGAAATCACCGGGACCTCTCATCTTCAGGTCGGGGTCGGCAATGGTGTATCCGTCGTATACTGTACGCATAATTTCAAGACGTTGTCTTGATTTTTCACCGCTTGATGAGGAAACGAGCACGCAGTAGGATTTATCCTTACCGCGTCCTACTCTGCCTCGCAGCTGGTGAAGCTGAGAAAGACCGAATCTTTCTGCGTTTTCAACTATCATAAGAGTTGCGTTCGGTACGTTTACACCAACCTCAATTACGGTGGTGGATACTAAAATATCTATTTTGCCCTCGGAAAAATCGGACATGATTTTGTCCTTTTCCTTGCCCTTCATCTTGCCGTGAATGAATTCTACATTAAGTGTAGGGAATACCTCCTCCTTAAGCTCTTTGGCATAGGAAACGGCAGATTTCACCTTGGACGTGTCGTTCTTTTTGTTTTCATACTCTATTACAAAGGGATTGTAATCGGCAAAATTAAGAATATCCTCTTCCTTTTCCTCAACGGCAGGGCATACGATATATACCTGATGTCCCTCGTCCACCTGCTTTTTGATAAAGCCGTTAAGCCGCGCACGGTAATTTTCGTCAACCACAAATGTATCGACTCTCTGTCTGCCTGGAGGCATAGTGTCGATAAGGGATACGTCAAGGTCACCGTATATCATGAGGGAAAGTGTTCTCGGTATGGGAGTTGCGCTCATTACAAGGACGTGGACGTTTTTACTCTTTTCCGCAAGTCTTGCCCTTTGTCTTACGCCGAATCTGTGTTGCTCATCCGTTATAACAAGACCGAGATTCAAAAACTCTACGGAGTCCTGTATAAGCGCGTGAGTTCCTATTATGAAATCCGTTTCTCCATTCTTTATTCGTGAAAGAATGGCTTTTTTCTCCTTTGCGGGGGTGGAGCCTGTCAAAAACTCACATGAGTAGCCTAATTTTGCAAAATCGTCCTTAAGTGATACGTAATGCTGATTTGCAAGTATTTCCGTAGGCACCATGAGCGCGCATTGGTATCCGTTTTTGCATGCCGCGTAAGCTGCAAAGGCGGCGCAAATGGTTTTTCCGCTTCCTACGTCGCCAACTACGATCCTGTTCATTGCCTTTACGTAGTCCTCACCGCTTCCCGAAAGGTCCATAAGTATCTCACCTATAGCGCGGGACTGGGCGTCGGTCAACTCATAGGGGAGCATATTTATATAATCCGTAACGTCGGTGTCATCCATAGATGGAGCATAATACTCGGAGGCGGAGCTTTTTATTTGTGAAACGGACAGAGCAAAGAGAAAAAGCTCGTCAAAGCTAAGACGCCTGATGGCGGCGTTTAACGTGTTTTCGTTTGCGGGAGTGTGGATATTTTTAAGAGCAAAGGGCAGAGAGCACAGATTCATACGGTCAAGAACATCCTCTGGCAGATATTCCTCTACCATTTCGCTGATATTGGGTGTGATCTCTGACATAAGCTTGGAAATAAACTTCTGATTTACTCCGTTGAAAAGAGGATAAACGGGAACGAGGGATAAAAGGGGCTTTGTCGGAATTACAGGCTCGTATGTGGGGGATGTCATACTTATAGTACGTTTTTCGCGAGATAATTTACCGTAAAACCGGAATGTAGAGCCTATTGTAAACACGTCCTTAAGATAATTCTGATTAAAATAGGTAATGTTTACACTTCCACTATCGTCAAAGGCCTTGAATTTAAGAAGTGACATACCTCTTTTTATCAGCGCGACCTTCGGCTCAGATCCTATTGTCAGAATATAGGAATGAGGAAGAAAGTCAAAGGGAGTGTCGATAATTCTGCATACGTCCCCTCTGTTTTGATACGCGCGAGGAAGATGATATAAAAGGTCCGATACGGTAAAAATGCCGTTTTGGGCAAAATACGATGCGTATTTTGGGCCTACACCCTTAAGAGTTGTAATTTTATCACTTAAATTCATACACATACCTCCCTTTTTACGTCATTTGATAGGTTAATGAGTTGTTTAAACAAAATAGAGATTTTGCAAAAACCGCAAAACCTCTACCTGTATGCTTTTTAACAGTATTGGAAATACCTGCCTTTGCAGTAGGACTTAAAGTCCAAGAACCGCAGCGCCAAGAATACCTGCGTCGTTGCCAAGCTCAGCTATTTTGATCTCTGTACGAGGTCCGCCACCGTTACCGTAGGTTTCCTTTGCAACCTTTTCACAAAGGGGCTTAAGGAGATAATCCTTTTCGTTACATACACCGCCACCGATGGAGAATACGTTGGGCTGGAATATGTTGATTATAGTTGTAACACCGGATGCAAGATAGTCTATGTATTCATCAACGATCTCAGCGCCAACCTTATCGCCCTGCTTCATAGCAGCGAAAGCAACGCGTGCGTTAACGTTGTTAAGGTCGCCGTTTATCATATCCTCAATAAGGGACTTAACGCCGTTTTCTCTTGCCTTGATAAGATGCTCCTTAGTCATATTTACAAGACCGGTTGCGGAGCTGTATGTTTCCCAACAGCCCTTTCTGCCGCATGTACACTGCTTGCCATCCTTATGGATAACAATGTGTCCAAGCTCAGCGCCTGCGTGGTTAAAGCCGGAATATACCTTACCGTCAAGGACGATACCGCCTCCAAGACCTGTACCAAGAGTGATCATAACGGAATACTTTGCACCCTTTGCAGCGCCTGCAATAGCCTCAGCCTTTGCAGCTGCGTTGGCGTCATTTTCGATATATACTGTCTTGATACCCAAATATTCCTTTAACAAATCAGCGATGGGGAAATTTGCAAAAGGAAGATTGTTAGCGTATACTACAACGCCTGCATCGGAGTCTGCAGTACCGGGAGTAGCTATACCTGCGTATGCAATATCGTCAAGTGTAAGACCTGCATTGGCAATAAGCTTTTTACAAAGCTCGGCCATATCCTTGATAATAAGCTTACCGTCACGGTTAGCAAGTGTAGGAACGCTTCCTTTAATGATAATTTCATACTTCTCATTTACGATGCCTACGGCGATATTTGTTCCGCCAAGGTCGATGCCTAAATAATACATAATGTCAACCTTTCCGGCAAAACTGGTAATTTATAGATGTTTTGCACAGTTCTATTATAAAAGATACGGGACAAATTGTCAATAGAGTATTTGCAGGAAATTTAAAAAGATATTGGCAGATTTTCACTTAAAGTTCACCTATTTCAAAAAATCTACATATTTTTTTAACGTCAAAAAAATGATGGATGAATTGTGCAATTTGCACAAACATTAAAAAATATAAAAGTTAACTAAAAATCTTATAAAAAACTCTTGACAAAATCAAAAAGTGCTGAAAATAAAGGGTTTTTTTGACTTGGAAAAATGTGAAAAAAATTTGTCGTTAAAAGTCTTGTTTACAATTTGTACACAATTTAGTTTTGTAAAGTGGGGGAAAAGGTAAAATTTTTTTCTTCTTATATTTAATATAAAAAATCGCTTATTGACTTTAGGCATCTTTTATGATAAAATGGTTTCACAAAAGGTTATATTTGTGCAAAATCACATATATCCGGTCCCGCCAGCTTGGCGGGATATTACTTGCAAAATGGAGGAATTCTTATGAAAGCAAAAGCAAGAAAAGTACTGGCGTTGCTCCTTTGCCTCGTTATGTTGGCGGGCACAATGATGACGACAGTATCCGCGGCTTCCGACGGAAAGACGCAGGGCGGCGCTTCAACGTCGATTGAGGATATTTCCGAGATCATGAATGCATTGTCCTACACCAAGTACAGAGAAAAGTACGCGAAGGTTGGCAAGGGTAAGACAACCATCGAATTGTCCGCTCTTGACTATGACAAGGAAGGAACGACTGCCGACGTTTCAGAAATCGATGGGCACTACGGAGTTGACGATGCTCTCCTCATACCCGAAATCGGTACTGTAACATGGAAGTTTGACATTCCCGAGGATGCTCTTTACACGATACAGATCGAGTACTGCCAGTACGCAGGAAAGACAAACTCTATCGAAAGAGTATTCTATTTGAATGACAGTATTCCTTTCTCAGGTGCACGTTCAATTATCCTTTCCAAGACTTGGAAGTACGATTACACTTCCGCTTCAGGTAAGGACAGCTTCAAACAGGATGATGCGGGTAACGATATCCGTCCCGGCTTGAGTGAGGATGCTAAGTGGACTACTTATTCTATCTCAGACTCCAAGGGTTACTATAACGATCCCTACGAGGTCTTCTTTGAAAAGGGTGAAAACACCATTTCATTTGAGGGCTCAAGAGAATCTGTTGTTATCAAGTCCATTAAGCTTGTTCCTGCAGAGGATCCCCTTTCCTACGAGGACTACGTTAAGCTCTATCCTGACAATTCCGGCGCTGATTACAGCACCATGATCGAGGCAGAATATACATCTAACGTATCCAACGTAACCGTATATCCCGTATACGACAGAACCTCTTGTATCACAAGCGGTCTTACAGGACCCCAGTCCGCTAAGGTTACAAAGTATAACACCATAGGCGGAGCTCAGTGGCAGAATGTTGGTGAATGGGTTGAATATGAGATAGAGGTTCCCAAGGGTAAGGCCGGCTACTACGATATCGTATTGCGTTACAAGCAGAACCTTCTCAGCGGTATGTTCGTATCCAGAAGAGTTTATATAGACGGTAAGGTTCCCTTTAAGGAAGCTGGCTACTGTAACTTCAATTACAGCGACGATTGGGAAACAAGAAAGCTCGGTAACGGAGACGACGATTACAAGTTCTACCTTTCTGAAGGTAAGCACGTAATAAGACTTGAGGTTGTTCTCGGTGATATGGGTTATCAGGTTGAGCAGGTTAGTGAATCACTTACTGTTATCAACAACTGTTACCTCGAGATCCTTAAGCTTACAGGTAGTACTCCCGACGAAGACCGTTCCTACGGCTTCTCCAGAGTAATGCCCGACGTTATCACTGCCCTTATGGAAGAGGCAATCAGACTTGAAAGCGTATACAATTATTTGACAGAAACAACAGGTCTTAAGGGTCAGCAGACATCCACTCTCGAGCAGCTCTTTAATCTTCTTCACAAGATGGCAAAGGACGAGAAGGAAATAGCTAAGAACCTTGAGACACTTAAATCACAGATCGGTAACCTTGGTACCTGGATCAATACAGCTAAGACACAGCCCCTTCAGGTTGACTACATTGCAATTCAGAAGTCAGGTAGTGAGCTTCCCAAGGCGGACGGTAACTTCTTGCAGTCCCTTTGGTATGAGGTTGAGCTCTTCTGGTACAGCTTCTTTATCGACTACGATATGCTTGGCGTAACTGATTCCGGAGATAGCGGTGAGCCTGTAGAGGTTTGGATCACAACAGTTGCTAATACAACAGGTCGTGACCAGGCACAGATCATAAGAAACCTTATTGAAA
>JAEIGA010011344.1_pt1 | contig 13535 bp, 15 predicted proteins | sample 9270691 | NCBI WGS metagenome assembly JAEIGA01 (sample SAMN17057246, study PRJNA624740) | gut metagenome | biome: biome; isolation source: fecal sample | host: Bos grunniens | place: China: Xizang | collected 2019
CCGTAGTCAGATGCTCTATCCAATTGAGCTACGAGCGCCTCATCGAACATAGTTATTACAGCAAAAAAATAAAAAAGCAAGATTTTTTTTAAAAAAAGTGATTTTATTTACCAATAATTTAACAAAAGCAGTTATATTTAAACTAAAATTTGGCGGTTTTGTAAAAATTTTCTTTACAAAACTGTCAGATGGTGTAAAACAAATTTGAACATACTTTTATTTTTAAGGTGCTTTATTAAATGAAAAAAATAGCAAAATTATCATCTTTTGTGATGGCTGTGGCTCTTAGCGGATGTACCTATTCACAAGACGCTATCTTTCCATCTCTCTTTGGTTCGGACATTCAAGAACAAGCTGCCGAAAATCAATCAAATGCCGGCATTGTCTTGGGAACAACCAATTTTGAACCTGTTAATGTTTCCGAAGTTTCTAATACAGGAACTTTTGTCGGTCAAAAAGTTATGACATTCAGAAGCGAGTTGAGCCAATTGCAAAACTCTATCAGAACAAATAATGCTGACTTGCAAAAAATAAGAAATCATATCATTAACAACGCTCTGGATTATCACAAAACCATTGCCGAAATCGAAACAAAATTGCAAGTAGGTACCACTCCGGGCAACCCGCATATGTATGAAAAGCTTGCCAAGGTTGAAGCCAATATTCAAATTATGAATACTAATGCTGCTGCCTTAAATCAGCTTTCAGGCAAAGTTTCTGCCGATACTGCCAATACCGATTATTTGGTAGAAGCTATTCGTTCTGCTTATAGTATTTCGGGTGCCGTAGACGAAGATCACCGCCAATTGCGTATTTTGGAAAATGAGGCCGGTCAAACATCTATTTTGATGCACTCTTTGTTAAATGAAACAAACTCTGATATTGCTCGCCAAAAGCAATATGTTAAAACAGCAAATGTTAATATTGCAAAGCTTAGCGACGCGATTCGTGTAGGAAGTTTTGGTGTTAATAACGCTCCTTTATCAAGATCACCGATTTTGACATCGGCTGAAACTTCTATTTTGAGTCCTAATGCCGAGCCTTCTGTTGTGGCTGGTAACAAACCTTTATTTGCCGTTAAATTTGCTAATAAAGATGTTAACTATAAAGACGGCTTGAAAAAAGCAGTTGCAAATGCCGTTGCCAAAAAGAAAAATGTTGTGTTTGATGTAGTTGCGGTAAATACCTTAAAGTCTTCCTCAGCTAATGAATATGCGTCAAAAGTCTTTCAGGATGTTGTATCTCTCGGTGTAACAGCCGATAGAGTTAATATTTCATCAAAAATTGATGTAAATGCCGATCATCCGACAGTAATGATTTTTGTAAAATAAATAAAAAAAGCACCAAAAAACCGCTCATCAGAGCGGTTTTTTTTATGACATAACTTTATCAAAAATCCAATTGCCGTTTTCATATATTACATGAAATAAAGCGGTATTTGCCATTTTATGAGGTCCGTAACCTAGTCTTATTAAAAAATATCTTATAGCAGCGCCATGAGAGGCGACACCGATAATATTTTCTTTTGTTGTAAGCATTTTATCAAAAGCAACAAACATCCTATCTTGAATTTCTTGTTTGCTTTCGCCATTGGGCCAACGAATATTCATATCCATTTTATCGCCATACCATTCATCCCAAATATCCGGGTGTTGTACTCTGACATCTTCTCGATTCATTCCTTCGCATATACCGACAGAGCCTTCAATCAACTCAGGCAATATTTCAATAGTTGTATTTGTTGCATTGGCGACGGCCAAAGCTGTTTGATAAGCTCTTTTTAACGGAGATGAATAGATTTTTTCGATTCCCAAATTTTTTACTTTTTCTGCTAAGGCATGAGCCTGTTTAATACCTGTTTCATTCAAATCAGCGTCAATTCCCTGACCTTGCCAACGATTTTGCAGGTTATAATCGGTTTCACCATGCCGAAATATATAAAAATCTTTACGCATTATCTTTTTGCCTCGTTAACGGTTATATTTGGAAATAATGAATGTGCAACCTCAATATATTTATCCGATATTTTTGATACAAATACATCTAAATTATTATTTCTGCTCAAACAAATATCAATTTCTATATGTCTTTGCAAATAATCGTATAACTTCTTTCCCATCAGTTCATCTTGTGATACAACTTTTACCTTTTCAGAACAATATTTTCTGAAATATGTTTTAAGCAACGGATAATGGGTACATCCCAAAATCAGTGAATCTATATCGCTAAATTTGGCAACATACTGTTTCACATATGATTCGGCAGTTTCAAAATCATTATTTTCGATTGCCGGCACTAATTCAGGTGACGCGATTTCAAAAATTTCTAAGTCAGGTCTTATTTTAAGCAGTTCTTGTTGGTAAATATGAGAATTTGTGGTTGTTTTCGTCGCTAATATGCCTATTTTTTTTGCGTCATCTTCCAAAGCCTCTTCAACTGTCGGAATTACTACGCCCAAGACTTTAATATCGGGAGCATAAGACGGTATAAATTTTTGTTGCAGATAGCGGAGCGCAATAGAAGTGGCAGTATTACAGGCGATTATAATTATTCCGCAATTTTGAGCGATTAGAAACTTCATCGCTTCAATGGTATAGGCTAAGACTTGTTCGCTATTCTTTTCGCCATAAGGCAGATTTTGAGTGTCGCCATAGTACACATAGTCATATTCCGGCATAGCATCAACAAAGGCCTTGGTAACGACCAAACCGCCAAGTCCCGAATCAAAAACACCGATTTTCATGAAAAATAGACCTTAAAGAATGGTGGGAGTGGTAGGACTCGAACCTACGACCTCTACGATGTCAACGTAACGCTCTAACCACCTGAGCTACACACCCTTAAATCTTAGAACAAGGTCTTTAATAATATAGCTTTGTCGTAAATGCAAGTGTTTTTTTCAAACATTAGCGAATATTTAATATTATTATCTTATAGTTTATTATCACTGTATCGGACTCTTTAGGAGCAATTTATGAGCGAAAAAATACTGGATTTTGAAGTTGATTACAGCAAATTAAAAATATTTGACGAGTTTAATACCAAAGATATTAAATTTCCCGTTGTTTTGTCTTCGCCTCATGCCGGCAATATGTTCCCTAAGGAATTTTTGCAAAATTCCGCACTAAGTGAACAAGAGCTGAAAATATCTGAAGATTGCTTTGTTACCGATTTAATTAAAAAAGCTTCAGATGAAGGGATTCCCCTCATAAGTCTAAATATTCCGCGCACTTTTGTTGATGTAAACCGAGATAAAATAGAACTTGATGAGACAATGTTTTACAATGCTCCCAAAACTCAGGATATAAATTCTCGTCGTTGCCGCGTCGGTTTGGGTGTTTTGCATAGAATAGTCTATCAAAACAAAGAAATATATGACGGTTTGCTTAATTATAACGAGGCTCAGGAACGGATTCGCAATGTTTATGAGCCATATCACAAGCGCCTAAAACAGTTGATTGACAAATGTGTCCGCAAATTCGGGTTTTGCTTGGTGGTAGATTGCCATTCCATGCCGTCAATGATATGTAATGTAATGAATGAGAGCAAACCGCTTGATTTTTGCGTTTGTAATCTGTTTGGCGAAAGTTGTCCGGATGAAATATCGGCAAAATTGTACCAAGCTGTGCAATCAGACGGATTCCGCGTAGAATATAACCGTCCTTATGCCGGTGCCTATATAACTTTTAACTATTGTCAGCCTCGAAAAAAGATATATACAATCCAATTAGAGATAAATCGAGCTATTTATATGGATGAAAAAACTTATCAAAAAAATATGCAATTTCAAGATGTTGCCTCGCATATAAGTAATTCTTTGATAAGTTTGGCGCATTTTTTACTGGATTTTAAAAAATAATCATGTTATAAGCCTCACTTGAATGTTAACGATTTGTTAATATTTTATATTACAGATCGTTTGTTTTTCTGACTCTTTTGCTCAGAAATTTTGGCTAACTAAACCTTAAGTTTTATATTTTTTACAAATATTTTTTTACCGTTAAGCAAGTTTGAAATTGGCATATTTGTTGCATAAGGGATACTTGTGGTAAACTTGAGGGAACAGAGGGATGCGACTTTTCGTATCAAATTTTTTGATGTTTTTGTTGCTATTGTTGATGCTAATTCAACCGGTGGAAGCTTCCGAGTACGAAAAATATGCCGATACAGTGGAAGTTTGTGAGGTTGCAGCTCAACATTATGAAAAAGAATACCAAATAAAAAAACACCTTCTGACAACAATAACAAATGTTGAATCTGGTCGCTGGAATCAAGCAAAACAGCGCAATACTGCGTGGCCTTGGACAGTAAATGCACAAGGTAAGGGGCATTTTTACGCTACAAAACAGCAAGCTATTGAAGCTGTGAAAAAACTACAAGCCAGAGGTATAAGAAGTATAGATGTCGGATGTATGCAAATAAACTTAGCATACCACCCCGATGCTTTTGAAGATTTGGAAGAAGCTTTTAACCCGCACAAAAATGTGGAATACGGTGCTAAGTTCTTAACAAGATTATATGAACAAAAAGGAAATTGGAACAAGGCTGCAACAGCTTATCATTCTAATACTCCTGTAAAAGCAAAGAAATATGCAAAGAAACTTTCTCGCGTATACAAAGACATTGTGCAAGCAAGCTTAGATATAAAACCTGTTAACAAAGTAGTACGCAATACAAAAAAACTTGAAAAAGTTAATGGCTTTGCTAAAAATAATAAAATGATAAATGCCGGTGCCGTAAAAACCGCTAATGCTTGGCGTGAGGCAAAATTGGCTGAATATTATATGAAAAAAGCAAAGCAACTATAAATAACGGGTTTTGATTGAGTAAATTTTAAACACAAGGCCTACGATTAAGTAAGCCTTGTGTTTTGTATAAAAGGGCGCAAAACTTTTAAATACTTTTTTTCAAAGGATTGTAAGATGAAGCTAGAGAAATATTCTAAAAATTATACCGTTCGTTCCTATGAATGTGATTGTAATAACAGTTTGCGTATCCTTACACTAATGAATATTTTGCAAGATATTGCTGATGAAAATGCGGCGCTACTGGGTTTTGGTCTTGAGTTTTGTATTAAAAACGGTCTTACTTGGGTAGGAACTAACTATGTGTTAGAAATTGATCGCCTTCCGCAGATTCACGAGAATATTAAGATTGTAACCTGGCCGTCGGCTCGCAACAAATTTTCTGCCTATCGTGATTTTGAAGTGTTTGGCGAGGATGGAAAATCTATTGTCAGAGCTACAAGCGAATGGGCATTGATATCACTGGAAAGAAGAAGACCTGTTTCGGTTGCAGATAATCTTCCGATAAAAGAAGTTGTGGAATCTCGCGCAATTGCAACACTTTTTCCCAAAATAGAAGAAGTACAGGAATTTGAAAATCAATATAAGTTTAGAGTTCGTTTTGATGATATCGACATCAACAAGCACATAAATAATGCTGTATATATCTTATGGGCAAGTGAAGCTGTCGATTCCGAGTTCAGATTGGCTCACAATCCGGCCAAAATAAGTATAAATTTCAAAAAAGAAGGGTTTATCGGTGAAAAAGTTATGGTAATAACCGAACAAAATGCCCAAAACACACTTCACAGCATTAGAACCTATGGTGATAACGAGCGTGAATTGGCTCGTGTTTCAATAGAGTGGAAATAGAGCATATGCAAGATGTAGAAAAAGATTATTTGCTGGATAAAAAAGTTGTAATTTATCACCCAAAAGGTTTGTATAAAGCCTCTTCGGATGCTGTTTGGCTTTCATCATCAGTGGCAAAGGTCAAAAAAGGTGATAATATTTTGGATGTTGGTTCCGGCGGTGGTGCTGTTTCATTGTGTCTTGCCTCCAGGTTTAAAGAAAGTCAAATTACCATAACCGGAGTCGAATTACAGCAAGAGCTGGCTAAAAGTTCTAGCGACAGCGCCAAAGCTAACGGGTTTGACTTTGTTCATTTTGAAAACTGCAATATTTTTGAAGCAAAATTAAAACCTTGCTCATTTGCTCATGTTGTAACCAATCCGCCGTATTCGTCTTCGGATATGCCGTCGCCCAACGATTCCAAAGCAACAGCACATAATTTTAAATTTGAGGATTTGAAAAAGTGGCTTGATTTTTGTATCAAGATGTTAAAACCTCAAGGAATGTTCTATATTATAAATCGTGCCGAAGCCTTAGAAGACATAATATCGCACATCAGCGGTAAACTTGGTGCCATAGAAGTTTTTCCTCTTTATTCCAAACAAGGACAAAAGGCCAAAAGAGTAATAATCAGAGCCAAAAAAGATTCAAAAACTCCTTTGGTTATACATTCTCCGATAATTGTTCATAACAAGACGGGTGAATATTCTGACAAGGCCGAGCAAATATTACGCTCAGGTCAAGCAATTTAACATCTTGACATAAATTTGTTTTGCTTATATAAAACCACTGTCCGAGGACTCTGAACAATGGTGTTCAGAGCTTTAAATAACTAATAAATAACCGGAGAAATAAAATGAAAAGAACATATCAACCTTCAAAATTGGTTAGAGCTCGTCGTCACGGATTCCGTGCTCGTATGGCAACAGCCGGCGGTCGCAAAGTTTTGTCTGCTCGTCGTGCTCACGGTCGTAAAAAACTTTCTGCATAATTTTTATAAATGAAAGTTTTTACCTTAAAAAAACGAAAAGATTTTCTAAAAGCCGCTAAAGGATATAAGGTTGTTACCAACGGCCTTGTCTTGCAAGCGGCTTTAAGTTTTCCTATGCCTGAAGAAGAATGTTGTTTTGTCGGATATACCACATCAAAAAAAATCGGCAAAGCACATATAAGAAATTTTGTTCGTCGTCGCTTGCGCGCAATAGTGCAACAAGTTATGTCTGACAACGCTTTATCAGGTGTTGATTATGTTTTAATCGGCCGTCACAATACCGCCGAACTCAATTTTGAATATTTATGCAAAAAAGTGAAAAACGCTATTGTCGAAATAAATCAGCAAATTTTAGAAAAAGAGAAAAAATATGCTAAAAAAACTGATGATATTGCTGATTGAATTCTACCAAAAATGCTTGTCTCCGCTAATGCCCAATGTTTGCCGCTATACTCCCAGTTGTTCGCAATATTTTATCGAGGCTCTTCAAATTCATGGAGTGATAAAAGGTAGCTTCTTAGGTGTAAAACGCATATTAAGATGTCATCCGTGGAGCAATAGCGGTTATGACCCTGTTCCTCCCAAAAAACAAAATAACGAATAACACAATATAATCCTTGCTTATCCTATAATTTTATACTAAATAATAGTCATTATAGCTTTGTTTTAAGGAGTTTTGTATAAAAATGAAAGAAGAAACTAAAGGTTTGTATTTGGCAATTTTGTTGTCTGCAATAGCTATTTTGGCAGTCAATTGGATTTGGCCGGCACAAGAAGTTGTGATGGAAGAAAAACCGGTCGCTGAAATAAAAGTTCAAGAAAGCACAAAAAAAGCTGAGTTGGACAAAGAAGTTTATACTTCCGAAAATCGAAAGGTCATCAGTGTTGCCGACGCCTTAAAACAAGACAAAAGAATATCCTTAAAAAATGACAAAATAAGCGGAAGTATCAGAACAAAGGGTGCTCGTTTTGATAATATATATCTTCGTAAATACAAAAATACACTGGAAGAAAACAGTACAGATGTAGAATTATTACAACCGGCAGAAACTTTGACTCCTTATTATGCCGAATTTGGTTGGTTGTCTACTGACAAGTCTGTTAAACTTCCCAAATCAGATACAATATGGCGTGTTATTGGCAAAGAACTTACCCCTGAAACTCCGATAACAATGGAATGGAATAACGGAGCAGGATTAAAATTTATTCGTCGCATTTCGCTTGATGAAAATTATATGTTCAGTATTGAGCAAATCGTTGAAAATAATTCGGGAAAAGATATCAAATTATATCCCTACGGAATGGTAAACCGTGTATATAATGCCGAAAGCAATACCGCGGTTGTCCATGAGGGAATGTTAGGTGTTGTTGACGGCAAACTCAGAGAGTTTAAACCCAAAGATTTAGATGAGGGCGAAAAAGAAGAATTTACATCACAAGGCGGATGGGCCGGTTTTGGAGAAAGATATTGGTTTGCAGCCTTTACCCTAAACAACTCGCAAGAGAGCAATGTTCGTTTTACCAAAACAGCAAAAGACACTTATCAGAGCGACTTTGTAGGCTCTGCCGTAGAAATAGCCAATGGTTCTGTTGCTACAAACAAAACACAATTTTTTGCCGGAGCCAAAGAAATAGCGTTGCTTGATGCGTACGCTAAAACAAACGACATTCAAAAGTTTGATTTGGCAGTTGATTTCGGTTGGTACTACTTTTTAACCAAACCGTTTTTCTATATTTTGGACTTTTTATACAAGATGATAGGAAATATGGGGTGGGCTATACTTGTTTTTGCTGCATTGCTTCGTTTAGTAATGTTTCCTATTGCCAACAAGTCATACGAAAATATGTCTAAGATGAAAAAGGTTCAACCGAAGATACAAGCCATTCAAGAAACTCACAAGGATGATAAAGTTCGTTTGCAACAAGAAATGATGGCTTTGTATAAGAAAGAAAAAATCAATCCGGCATCAGGTTGTTTACCCATGTTTATTCAAATACCGGTATTTTTCTCATTGTATAAGGTGCTAAACATAGCTATCGAAATTCGTCATGCCGAATTTATCGGTTGGATAAAAGACTTGTCATCACCTGATCCGATGACCTTGTCATATATGACCGGTTGGCCGATACCAAGCTTTTTTGATTTGGGCGTATGGCCGATACTTATGGGCTTGACTATGTTTTTGCAACAAAAATTATCACCCAAACCGGCCAATAAAGACCAAGCCAGAATGTTTGCGCTCATGCCCATATTCTTTACCTTTATGCTTGGCCATTTTGCCTCAGGATTGGTTATTTATTGGACCTTGAGCAATGTATTATCCATAATTCAACAAAAGGCTATTATGAAAAAGGTCGGAGCATAAAACTTATGGAATTTGAGGACAAAGGTTATAGCTCAGAACAACTCGAAGCGGCAAATAACTTGTTTACCAAAAACAAGACAACATTTGTTTTAGGTGTGGCAAAGTTAGAGCAACTTCCTATAACCGAAATGCCGGAAATAGCTTTTGCCGGCCGTTCAAATGTCGGAAAATCGAGTATTATAAATGCTCTTACCGCACAAAAAGGGCTGGCCAAAACCTCTAATACACCGGGGCGCACCCAACAGCTCAATTTTTTCAATTTAGCTGACAAAATTCATATTGTTGACTTGCCCGGTTATGGTTTTGCCAAGGCTCCCGAAGCTCAGGTAAAACAATGGCAAAAGGTTATCTTTGCTTATTTACAGGGTAGAGTAAATTTAAAAAGAGTTTTTGTTTTAATCGATTCTCGTCACGGTATTAAAAAAGTCGATTTAGATATAATGGAATTGCTTGATAAAGCAGCAGTAACCTATCAAATCGTATTAACCAAGCTGGACAAGATCGGTTCGGGCAATTTGGCTAAAGTAAAATCCGAAGCCGAAGCCGAGGTAAAAAAACACGCTGCCGCTTATACCAAAGTTTTGGCAACCAGTTCGGAAAAAAATATCGGAATAGATGAATTACGCGTCGAAATTGCAGGATTTATCTGAGAGTAAGTCTATTTTTGCTCATCTATAACAAATTCCTTTATACATAAAGTAAATACTCTGTTTACATTATTACTTGGGCTATTAACCTTTATCGAAATTTTATTTTTTCCGTGTAGTGCGGATAAAGGAATGTTATAAGTGGCGACTTCATTTTGTATAGGAGACGGACCTGTTGTAGCATTTTCATACACAACAACATCATTTACAAAAATCTTAAAAGGATCATTTACTTTCATATAGTTCATTTCAAGGTAGAGATTGTTTTTTGGCTGTTTATCCAAGGTCATCGAAATGAATGTTGCGCCGTTACACCATGGACTTTTTTCTCCAAAATCCACATAAGCTCCAAGAGTTTTATTATCAAGCTTTTGCCCGATTTTATAATCTTTATATGAAGCTTTTACATTATCAAATTTTTTAAATTCATTATATAATTTATTATTCGCGCCTACCAACAAATTAAAGTCATTACCTTTTTGTTCCAACAAAGTTTTATTTTCTCTAAACAGAGAGCGTCCAATTCCAAATTTGGCAATATCATATCCCATTGCTTCCAAGATAGTTGGTGCAAAGTCATAGGTCGTAAATTTTCTTTGTTTGTTATGAGTTTTTGCAACAGTGTTAATGAAAATATTAAGAGTTTCTTCTGCCGAGAACAAATCATTTGATATTTGATGATCACCCAAAAGCAATATAGTAGTGCGTTCTCCGAAGGGCTGTTTTTTTACCCAATCAACAAATTTTTTGGCAGACATTCCGGTACAAGCAGCAGCATCTCGAATATCATCAAATTTTTTTTCACAGTTCGGGTCATAATAAGCATTTGGCGTGCTATGCATATCCAGAGTTGTCAAAGCCACAAAAAATGGCTCTTTCAAATTCAAGATTTCGTCTTTTGCCACTTCAAACAAAACCCTGTCTTTTAGGCCTCCGAACTCATTTCCTTTATAATCTTCACTAATTTTTTTAGCCCTATCTTCAAACTCAAAAAGACCTTTAGCTACATCAAAACCTCGTTGCTCAGCAAAATAATTTGCTCGTGAAAACTTTATATCGGCAGCTTTTAAGTATGCAGTAGAATAGCCGTTTTCTTTTAACAGATCAGGAATACACTTAATGCTTGGCAAAAAGTTCATATAATCATCACCCGAGGTTTTGCCGTTTTGTAACAAAGGAAGTCCGCAGAGTGAAGCAAATTGAGCGTGAATAGTCGAAAAAGTTTCATTTGTTTGTTTAAATCCGTCAAAAGAAATATTTTCCCCTCTGAGTTGAGCCAAAGTCGGAGATACATTATCTTCGGCAAACCGTTTTTCAAAACTTTCCAGATATACAATAATCAGATTATTTTTTACTTCTTTTTCAATTTTTGGCGCTACATAATTTTCTTCATAAAAAGTTGTTGTTGTGTTTTTGTATCTGTAATAAGCAATTATATCGAACTCAAAAATCGGCAATAAGAAGAACAGAATTGATAAAATAATTATATGTTTTGCTCTTAAAAAATAGACACCCAAAAATGCAACAACAAGCAAAATAGAGGAATAAATTTTGATTTTTCTTACCGCCCAATCAAGATAAAAAACCTCATCAAATACGGACAAAAATTTATCAATAGAAACGATGCCGAAATTAAAATAAGTATAAGCAATCACGCCGGCAGTTATAACCGCGGCATAAAAAAGGACAAATAAAAACACATCTGCTAATACCGATTTTATTTTCATGACTGCTTCCAAAATTCCTTCAAATTATCCAATATACTCAAAGCATCTTTTCTACCCAATTCGTACATAGCCTTAACTTTGCCCAAGTCTTTTTCCATGCGTTTTACACCCAAATCGACCGATGGGCGAATAATCAGAGTGTTTGGCGAGTTTTTTGCCTCACTTTCAACAAACTCAAGCTGTTTGTTATACATATCTGCGCGATTCTCAATAGCCTGAGCAAACAAAGGAAACTTGCGATAAACCCATTTGGAAAAACGGTCAAATTTTGATTTTTTCTTTTTGTATCCTTCAGGGCGAGTAAGAACAACCACATTTTTTTCAAACCCCATTTTTTGTGAGGCTTCTAGAGGAATAGAGTCGCAAATTCCGCCATCAAGCAATTTTTTGCCGTCAATTTCAACAATCTTTGAAAACACCGGCAATGAAGCAGACGCGCGCAAATAAGTAATACTTCGCCTTAATTCGGTGCAATGTATATATTCGGCTTTTCCTGTTTCGATATTTGAACAGACGGCATAAAATTTAGTTTTAGCTTTTTCAAAAGTATCATGATCAAAAGGGTCTAAAATTTCGGGCAACTCATAATAGCAAAATTTTGTATCGACGACATTTCCGGTCAAAAACCAATTTCTAAGGCTCATAAACTTATAATTGTTGCTGTGTTTCATATAATATCTGATAGATCGTCCGATTTGTCCCGACACATAAGACGCGCCGTGTATTGCGCCGGCAGACACGCCGACCACCTGATCGGCAATCAAACCGTTTTCGAGCAAAACATCCAAAACGCCGGCGGTATAAATACCTCTTTTAGCCCCGCCTTCCAAAACCAAAGCCACACTCATCAAAAATTCCTTAAAACATCAATTAAAAACAAGTGCAATAATATTTTATTGATAACCGATAATACAGAAAAATAGTTAATATGTTCATAATTTGAAATATTAAAATTTTTCAAATAGCTCATATATAAGAAATTCATACATTCAATCGAAAGGATAAAAACAATGAAATATTTTGCATTTGTTATCGGACTTTTTTCAATCTGCACCATAGCTTTGGCACAAGAAAACGATATGCTGCAAACCGAGTTGGAAGAAGAATATTATCAAAGGATGAATACATCGCCCGACAAGTCGCGAATCTACATTTTTTTCAATAATCAGCCCTGTCCTAATTGTCCGCAAGCCATTGAAATGATTGAAGAAGCCTACAATCAAAACTACCTCAACAACTACGAGCTTTTTTTAATAAACTATGCCGAAGATGCCAACTCCGGTTTTATCGAAGAATACAATTTAAGCAATCCGCTCGAGGTTGTAATGGTCGATGTCCAAAATGCGACTCCGACGGGTTTTCAAAAAATCGAAGGATTGCAAAATATGACGGCCAATCCGAGTGCTTTTAACGAATTTTTTACCACCCAAGTAAACGGATATTTGCAAAATGACTGATTTTTTTGTCATTTTAAAGGGTTAGAAGCACTTTTTTTTGTCAAAAACTCTTGTCATAGGGGGTAAAATATGATACTATATAGGATATGCAAAATACTATTTATCTTAATAATTTGGCCTATAATTAGAAAAAATCACGGGATTTCTTAACTTTTTAGACAATAGCGTTTGTCTTTGGTTGAAATCATACAACAGATTTTTTTTAGCCGAAATTCTATTCTAAGGTTTTGCAAATAAATACAGTTCTCTCCGCATATTAGCGTATGTGCGGTTCAATATATAGAAATATTAACTAAAAAAATAATAGAATTATGAAACAGAAAAAAGCTCAAATCCTAGCGTGGATTGGTATCATGATGGCAATGTTCGCCATTGAAAGTTGCGAAATGCACACCCCTGACTTAGACTTTAATCAACAGGGGATTTATGTCAAGGGAGACGGCAAAGACAGTATTCCTTATGCTGTACATGATACCGTTTTCATCCCAAATGACAGTACTGTTATAAACTTTATTGACAGTACGGTCATAACTTACATAGATAGTATTATATACGATACTTTGCCCAGCGGTGAAGTGGACACAATCTACATCTATCGTAAGCCAAAGATCAACTGTGTTAAATTTTTTGAGGGACAAATATTCCTTCACGACAGCACAGGGCTTGTCTATGCCATGAGTTTCCCATATTCAATGAATATTGCAGACACTC
>JAEIGA010011345.1_pt1 | contig 13534 bp, 12 predicted proteins | sample 9270691 | NCBI WGS metagenome assembly JAEIGA01 (sample SAMN17057246, study PRJNA624740) | gut metagenome | biome: biome; isolation source: fecal sample | host: Bos grunniens | place: China: Xizang | collected 2019
AACTGGTTAAGTATATACGCTACTACAATAATGATAGAATCAAACTGAGGCTAAATGGAAAAAGCCCGGTGCAATACCGAGCTTTATTCCAATCTAAGCGAGCCTCTTAATAATGTTAAACCGTCAAACTTTTGGGGGTCACATCAAATCTCTTTGAGTAAATTATTTTACCTCCTCAAAATCAACGTCTGTAACTTCACCGTCTTTTTTGCCGCCGTTTTGAGGGCCTTGCTGTGCTCCGCCTTGTGCACCTGCCTGAGGTCCAGCCTGTGCTCCAGCCGCGTTCTGCATATCTGCACTTGCTGCATGCCATGCATTGTTCAACTCCTCAATCAGTTTGTCCAACTCTGCTACGTTGCCGGCTTTGTGAGCCTCTTTAAGTTTGTTGGTAGCGGTCTCAATTGCCGATTTCTTGTCTGCAGGAATCTTGTCGCCATACTCTTTCAAGTTCTTCTCCGAAGCAAATACTTGTGCATCCGCTGCATTCAATTTGTCAACTCTCTCACGCTCCTCCTTGTCTTTAGCCTCATTTGCCTTAGCCTCGTCACGCATTCTCTTGATCTCCTCCTCTGACAAGCCTGATGAAGCCTCAATTCTGATCTTCTGCTCTTTACCTGTACCTTTGTCTTTAGCAGACACATTAAGGATACCGTTTGCATCTATATCAAATGTCACTTCAATTTGAGGTACACCTCTTGGGGCCGGTGTAATTCCGTCCAAGTGGAAACGGCCGATAGTCTTGTTGTCTCTTGCCATAGGTCTCTCACCCTGCAATACGTGGATCTCTACAGATGGCTGGTTATCTGCTGCAGTACTGAATACCTCAGATTTGCGGGTAGGGATTGTAGTGTTGGCCTCGATAAGTTTTGTAAATACGCTGCCGTAAGTCTCAATACCCAATGATAGTGGAGTAACGTCCAATAGTAGCACATCCTTTACATCTCCGGCAAGTACGCCACCCTGGATAGAGGCACCAATCGCTACAACCTCATCTGGATTAACACTCTTGTTAGGCTCTTTGCCAAAGATCTTCTTCACAATCTCCTGAATTGCAGGAATACGTGTTGAACCACCAACCAAAAGAACCTCGTTGATGTCAGAAGCGCTCAAACCTGCATCTGAAAGTGCTTTTCTACATGGCTCGATTGTACGTTGGATCAAACTGTCGCACAATGCCTCAAATTTTGCACGTGTAAGTGTCTTTACCAAGTGTTTTGGAACACCGTCAACAGGCATGATGTATGGAAGGTTGATCTCTGTTGAGGTCTGGCTTGACAACTCAATCTTAGCCTTCTCCGCAGCCTCTTTCAATCTCTGAAGTGCCATCGGATCCTTTGAAAGGTCAATTCCACCATTCTCATCCTTGAACTCCTGAACCAACCACTCAATGATTGCATGGTCAAAGTCATCACCGCCAAGGTGTGTGTCACCATTTGTGGATTTTACCTCAAAGACACCGTCGCCCAACTCAAGGATAGAGATATCAAATGTACCGCCACCCAAGTCAAATACAGCTACTTTTGCCTCCTGAGCCTTTTTGTCCAAACCGTATGCAAGTGCAGCAGCTGTAGGCTCGTTGATGATACGTCTTACTTTAAGACCGGCAATCTCACCAGCCTCTTTAGTCGCCTGTCTTTGTGAGTCATTGAAGTAAGCAGGAACTGTAATTACAGCCTCTGAAACCTCCTGGCCCAAGTAATCCTCAGCAGTTTTCTTCATCTTTTGAAGAACCATAGCCGAGATCTCCTGTGGAGTGTACAATCTTCCGTTAATGTCAATTCTTGGAGTGTTGTTGTCACCTTTTACCACTTTATAAGGTACTCTATCAATCTCATTCTCAATTTGGTTATAAGTCTCACCCATGAATCTCTTGATAGAGAAAATAGTCTTTGTAGGGTTTGTAATAGCTTGTCTTTTAGCCGGATCACCCACTTTTCTCTCACCATTGTCGGTAAATGCAACTACAGATGGTGTAGTTCTTTTACCTTCGCTGTTAATGATAACTGCAGGCTCGTTGCCTTCCATTACAGCAACACAACTGTTAGTTGTACCCAAGTCAATACCAATAATTTTTCCCATAATCTTTATTGTTTATCTATTATTTATTCATTCCTATCCCGACAGTCTGCAAATCCAAACTTCAGGAACACTTTCTCGTAGAGCCAAGATTATGCCAAAAGAAAAAACTGACATATTGGCGCATTTTACGTCATTCCTTTGCTTTTATCAATATAAAGTATTTTCTTTGTGCCAAATTATTTCAAATATGTCTACAGGAAGTACTACACGTGTTATTACTACGCACAAACTTTTGGAAATGAAGCAGAAAGGAGAGAAGATCTCTATGCTTACAGCTTATGACTATACATCTGCCAAGATAGTTGATGAGGCAGGAATCGATATAATTCTAGTTGGTGATTCTGCTGCCAATGTTATGGCAGGACACGAGACTACGTTGCCAATTACAATTGATCAGATGATCTATCACGCACAAAGTGTCATGCGTGCAGTAAAAAATCCATTGGTAGTTGTGGATATGCCGTTCGGTACATACCAGGGAAATCCCAAGGAGGCTGTCAGGAGTGCAATCAGAATAATGAAGGAGTCTGAGGCGGATGCCGTAAAAATGGAGGGAGGAAGTGAGATTATGGAGAGCGTTGAGCGTATCCTTTCAACAGGAATCCCGGTGATGGGCCATCTTGGACTGACACCACAGTCAATACATAAATTCGGCACTTACGCAGTTAGGGCAAAAGAGGAAGCAGAGGCCAAAAAACTTATAGAGGATGCAATAGCGCTTGAGAAGGCAGGTTGTTTTGCAATAGTGCTTGAAAAGATTCCGGCTGTATTGGCCAAACAGGTTTCGGAAGCCCTCTCAATTCCGGTGATTGGCATCGGTGCCGGAAAATATTGTGACGGTCAGGTTCTTGTCATGCATGATATGTTGGGATTGAACAATTCTTTCTCTCCGCGGTTTTTACGTAGGTATGGCAACATGTATGAAGAGTACCTGAAGGCCTTCAGAAATTATGTTGAGGATGTAAAGAGCGGAGACTTTCCAAACGAAAGCGAGCAATATTGATCCGCCAGCCAATGCAGTTGCAGATCAACAAGTAACAGATGGAAGAGAGAATCAAAGGTTTCTATAGAGATATACCGGGAGGTGAATTCAACGATATTGCCTCCCGTATTTTGTACGAAGATAATCACCTGCTTGTCTTCAATAAGCGCTCAGGTGAAATTGTGCAGGCCGACAAGACACAGGATGAGTGTCTTAGTGAGAAGTTGAAGGCCTTTATTGCCAAACGTGATTCCAAACCCGGAGCCGTTTTTCTGGGTGTTGTGCACAGACTTGACCGTCCGGTAAGCGGTGCTGTAATGTTTGCAAAGAGTTCAAAGGCTCTCGAGCGTGTAAACAAGGCATTCAGGGAGGGTGATATGCACAAGAGATATTGGGCTCTCGTATGCAGTAAACCGCAACTGCCTGAGGCGGAGTTGAAACATTATCTTACAAGGAACGAGAAACAGAACAAGACTTATGCCTCTGTCACACCTAAAAAGGATGCCAAAGAGGCAAGACTGAAGTATACTCTCATAAAATCTACTGACAGATATTTTCTTCTTGAGGTGATTCTATATACCGGACGGCATCATCAGATACGTTGCCAGCTCTCAGCAATTGGCTGTGTAATCAAAGGAGATTTGAAGTATGGGGCACCGCGCTCCAATCCAGACGGAAGCATCTGCCTCCATTCACGTTCAATAAGGTTTGTCCATCCGGTAAAAAAAGAAGAGATGACCATTGAGGCACCTCTTCTCTCTGAATATTTCGGAAAAATAATCTCCTGATTTGGATTGGAACTTCACCTTTGGAAGAATCCCTGCTTCTATTTCTGCAACATTGCAGTGATAGGAGCAAGTGCTTTACCAGCTATGCTTTCATGAATTTTAACTTCAAATTTCTCATCCCTTAGGGCTTCATACACACTTTCAAGTGTAGAGAGTTTCATATAATGGCATACTATCTTTTCCGATACCGGTATGAACTCCTTCCCAGGGTTATCCTTGCGCAACTTGTGCAGTGTGCCAACCTCTGTTGCAATTATAAACTGCTTTTTGCTGCTCTCTGACGCGTGACGCAGGATGCCCGATGTCGAGTACATATAGCAGTTGGGATTCTCAAGAATCACCGGATCATTTGAGCATTTGCTCTCAGGGTGGATAAGGACATCAGCCTCCGGATATTTTGCCATCATCTCAAGCACCATCTCTGTAGTAACCTGGTCATGGACTTTGCAACATCCGTTATAAAGCTCCATCTTGCGTCCTGTCTGGGAAATTATGTATGAACCAAGGTTTCTGTCGGGAACAAAAAATATTTTTGCATCTTCAGGAAGCCCCTTTACAATTGAGAGGGCATTGGCACTTGTGCAGCAGATGTCAGTATGGCTTTTCACCTCAGCTGTTGTGTTTACATAACTGACCACTATACCATCGGGATTGGCAGCTTTCCACTCTGCAAGTGCCTCTCCATTTACACCGTCAGCAAGTGTGCATCCAGCACCAAGAGCCGGAACCAGAACCTTTTTCTGAGGAGAGATGAGGGCTGCTGTCTCTGCCATGAAGTGGACACCTGCAAAAACAATTATATCAGCATCCGCTGTTCCTGCCTTGCGCGACAATTCAAGGGAGTCGCCAAGAAAATCGGCAACATCCTGCACATCGGCATCTGAATAGTAGTGTGCCAGTACAATGGCATTCTTCTCCTTTTTGAGTGCTTGAATCTTCTCTACCAGTTCCTGTTTGGTCATAGTCTGATTTTTTATTTTTGGACTTGAATATTCATGCTTATATCCATAGCTTTGACTGTATGGGTAAGCGCTCCAACGCTGATGTAGTCCACACCGGTAGCTGCAACCTCTTTCAGACGTGGAATACTCATATTGCCCGAAGCTTCAGTCTTTATGCCTTTGTCTGCAGCTTTAATTACATCCACAGCCTCTTTCATGGCATCATTGCCCATATTGTCAAGCATGATAATATCTGCTCCCGCAGCAATTGCCTCCTTTACCTCATCCATATTGGTTGTCTCAACCTCAATCTTGATGCCTGGCGCAATTTTTCCTCTAACCTGCTCTACAGCCTTTGTGATGCCACCTGCCATCTTAATGTGGTTATCCTTGATCATTGCCATATCATAAAGACCCATACGGTGGTTTGTGCCACCACCATCCTTCACGGCCATTTTGTCAAGGATTCTCAGTCCCGGTGCAGTCTTGCGTGTGTCAAGGAGTTCAGTATTTGTGCCGACAAGCTCCTTCACATATTTTGAGGTTTCGGTTGCAATACCGCTCATTCTCTGGAAAATGTTCAAAGATAGCCTTTCGCCTCTGAGAAGAGTAGGGTAGGATGCCTCTATTTTAAGAATTACATCACCTTTTTGTACAAAGTCACCGTTCTTGAAATATGGTGTGAATACTATATCCTTCTGGAATCTCTCATACACCATCTTTACTATCTCCAGACCGGAAATGACACCCTCCTGTTTGGCAGTCATGGTAGCGACGGCATTCATGGATTCGGGAATGATTGATTCGGTAGTAATGTCACCTGTGTTAATGTCCTCCTCAAGACCAAGGTCTATCAATTTCTCAATTAAATGTCTGTATTGCATAGTCTTAAATTAAAAATTCAAATAATTGTCGTTTACAGGAGCAGTTGTAATCTCTTTTCCAATCTGTTGCACTGAGTGTACTTCAAAACTCTCATCAGTACAAGGGTAATCCTCCCTGTAATGTCCGCCACGGCTCTCTTTTCTCAGAAGAGCAGGATTCATGATCAGAGAGGCTACAATCAAAAGCCTCCATGAAGCATCTTCATAGAACTCCTTCACAGGTACATTGCCGGCAACTTTACGCTGCATGACAAGCGCTGTGGCAAGTTCCTCTATCTTTTTCAGTCCCTCTTTCAACCCCTCTTCGCTCCTGACAATTCCGGCATGGGCATTCATTATGGCAGAAACCTTCTCCTTAAGTTCCACATAGAAATCCTTGTTGCTTCTGTCCATATAGTACTCTTTCTCAAACTCTGGAATCTGAGTGTGTGCGCCACTCTTTACGGAGTCCTCAACAGCTCTGTGAGCAAAAACAAGGCACTCTATCAAGGAGTTTGATGCCAGTCTGTTGGCGCCCATAATACCAGTTGCAGCAATCTCTCCGCAAACATACAGATGGTTGATGTCGGTCTTTCCATTCAGATTTGATGCAACACCACCCACAGTGTAGTGTGCCGCCGGTGCCACCGGTATTGATTCTGTAAGGTCATAACCGAACTCCTTGCATTTTGCACTTATGCCAGGAAAACGGTTGAGTATCTCCTCCTTGTTAAGATGTTTAAGGGAAAGGGTTACATATGGCATTCCATCCTTCTGCATCTGCTTGTATATTGAGCGGGCTACAATATCTCTTGGCGCAAGCTCCGCCAGTTCATGGATCGGTACCATAAAACGTTTGCCATTCTTGCCCATCAGGTGTGCACCCTCGCCCCTTACAGCCTCACTGATAAGGAAAGCCTTTGGAGAGTCATTCAAATATAATCCCGACGGATGGAACTGTATAAACTCTGTATCAATAATACGGCATCCAGCCTTATATGCAATTGCAAGACCGTCGCCAATAGTTGTCTGTGGATTGGTTGTTCTGGCATAAATTGCAGAGGTTCCACCAGAAGTGAGGAAAACGTGATCTGCATAGATCAGCACCTCATTACCGTCCTGTCTTTCATCCTTATCCTCTTCAAGGGCCGGATTTTCACTCCAACAACGGATTCCGTAACAGGTGTTGTCTGCTATGAGCAGATCAAGCAGAGTGGTATTTTCGTATAGGGTAATATTTTCTTTTTCAGATACTTTTGAAATAACAAACTCGGTAATCCACTTGCCGGTTGAGTCTCCGCCCGCATGAAGAATCCTCCTTTTATGGTGCCCGCCTTCAAGACCAAGGGCAAGAGCTCCGTTTTCAGTGTCAAACTTCATTCCGTCTGCGATGATCTCCTCAATTCTGTCGGGACCTTCATTGACAAGAATATCAACAGCACTCTCTTCACAGAGGCCGCGTCCTGCAATAAGTGTGTCAGATTTGTGAATTTGGGGATTGTCATCATGTGATGTTACCGCTGCAATTCCGCCCTGGGCGTTGAACGAATTGCTCTCTCTTACAAAAGATTTTGTGATAATAGCCACACTTCCTTTTAGAGAGGCTTTGTAGGCTGCGTATAAGCCTGCAAGGCCGCTACCCACAATGATATAATCAAATTTGCGCATCTTAAATTTGCTAATATTTGCGCAAAGTTATCAAAATCGTTTAAAAAATCAACGGAAAATTGAGAGAAATCCAATCTCCGGCTACTTAAGAATATTATTATAAGTTGGGATCAATACCTCAGATGGCTCATATCCTTTCCATTTTGCTCACCTTCGCGTATCATTGTAGATGAGATGTCATTAAGTGGAGCATCCAGGAAAGTGGCTCCATATTTGTTGCAAAGCGATTGAGTATCAAATCCTTTACGTGGATATACCAGTACTTCAAACTCTTTGAGAATATCAATGCCACGGTACCACTTCTCTATAACAGCCAGATTGTCAGCACCCATAACAATCAAAAAAGTGGTTTCAGGTTCAATGGATTTCAGATGTTGCAATGTGTTGTATGTGTAGTTGGGCCTTGGCAGGTCAAATTCAACTGTGCTTATTTCAAGAAACTTGACCTTTATCCCGGACTCTTTGTGCGGTTTTGTGGCAGATTGACATGCAGAGTGGAATTGCGGGTTACAGCCCGTACATAAGGTTGCAGCCTGCTCAGCTTCTGCGGTTGTCTGAACATGCACCTCATACTCTGCATTGAAGCGCTCTATGCTTCTGCTCAGTTCCTGCAGACGCAATTGTGGATCCTGAAGGATTGTGCTATCCTTGAAAGGACTTTGGGGACTGAGTACAAGACGCACACTGTCAACATTGCAATTCTCCATGACATACCTGGCAATTGCAACATGTCCTTTATGTAGGGGGTTGAATGATCCAAAGTATAGGGCGCAACGCATGCTTACGGTCTTTATGCTGTGTGTACCTGTTAATTCTCATAGAAAGAGGCAACTGCCTCTTCGGCCTCCTTGAGTGCAAGTTCAAGTTTGTCATTTACTATAATCTTATCAAACTTGTCTGCGTATGTCAGCTCCTCTGCCGCTTTGGCAACACGTCTTTCAATGGCCTCAGCAGAGTCTGTACCGCGGCCTACCAGCCTGTTGCGGAGTTCTTCAATTGATGGCGGCTGTATGAAAATGGCCATGGCATTTGCGCCGTAAAGCCTTTTCAGGTTTACACCGCCCTTTACATCAATGTCAAAAATTATGATGTTGCCCTTGTCCCATATCCTCTCAACTTCACTCTTGAGAGTGCCATAGTAAGACCCTGCGTAAACCTCTTCATATTCAACAAACTCCCCATTGCGGATCTTTGACTCGAACTGATCGGTAGAAAAGAAGTAATAATGCTTTCCGTCAATCTCTTCGCCACGTGGTTTTCTGCTGGTGGCGGAGACTGAAAATTCAAGAAACGGGAATTTTTTCAACAAATGCCCTACAATAGTACTTTTTCCTGCTCCCGACGGTGCCGAGAATATTATTACCTTCTTCTTCATGATTCCAAAATTGATACCGGTTGCAAAAATAGCAAAATATTTATTACTTTTGCGCCCGGTTTGAATTTGTTGCAGGTGTGATCCTGCAGTGGCATCGGATAACCCTTTTTAAGATTCGGATGTTTTTATAAAATTAAATAAAATGGTATCGTATAAAGAGTTAGGTTTGGTAAACACAAGAGAGATGTTTGCCAAGGCAGTGGAGGGCGGATATGCTATTCCTGCGTTCAACTTCAACAACATGGAGCAGTTGCAGGCTATTATCAAGGCTGCAGTTGAGACCAAGTCTCCAGTTATTCTACAGGTTTCAAAAGGTGCACGCCAATATGCAAATGCAACATTGTTGCGTTACATGGCTCAGGGTGCAGTTGAGTATGCTAAAGAGTTGGGTTGTGAAAAACCTGAGATTGTTCTTCACCTCGATCATGGTGATACATTTGAGACTTGCAAGAGCTGTATCGATTCAGGCTTCTCTTCAGTAATGATTGACGGTTCTCACCTTCCATACGAGGAGAACATTGCCTTGACCAAAAAAGTTGTAGAGTATGCACATCAGTTTGATGTAACCGTTGAGGGTGAGCTTGGCGTTTTGGCTGGTGTTGAGGATGAGGTCTCTTCAGAGCATCATACATACACAAATCCAGAAGAGGTAATTGATTTTGCTACACGCACAGGTTGTGATTCATTGGCTATTTCAATCGGTACTTCTCACGGTGCTTACAAATTTACTCCAGAGCAGTGTACAATTGACCCTCAGACCGGCCGTATGGTTCCACCTCCATTGGCATTTGACGTTTTGAAGGCTGTTGAGGAGAAACTTCCTGGTTTCCCTATCGTTCTTCACGGTTCTTCTTCAGTTCCTCAAGATGAGGTTGAGACTATCAACAAATATGGTGGAGCTTTGAAAGCTGCTATCGGTATTCCTGAGGAGTGGTTGAGAGAGGCTGCAAAATCTGCAGTTTGCAAAATCAACATCGACTCTGACTCACGTTTGGCAATGACTGCTGCTGTACGTAAAGTGTTCGTTGAGAAACCTGCTGAGTTTGACCCTCGTAAATATTTGGGTCCTGCACGCGACAGCATGGAGAAAATGTACAAACACAAAATCATCAACGTATTGGGTTCTGACGGCAAACTTGAGTGCTAATACCTCAGTTGCAGTTTGAGAATAATACAATTGAACATGATAGATGACTAAAATGTCATCAGTATAAATAAGAAATCCCTGCCAGAATTCATTTCCGGCAGGGATTCTCCATTTGATGAGGAGCCTATAGGGTTACGCTCCCCTGCTTTTGCGGTATGGTATCAATTACCAGAATTTTCCATATTCATATCCGTTGTATAGCAAAGGTGGCGTATTGTCAAGTTTGCCGATTATGCTAAAGTAGGCGTCTCTCAACTCTTCATAGTATTTGGTAAAATCATACTCCTCTACCCAAGCAGCTCCAAAGATACCGTATCCCCCTGCCACATTTGTGAAATTCGATTTCAAGTCTGCAAAATTGTCAAAATCAAACTCTTGGGCATTCATAAGATATATGTCAAGTTCATTGGAAACTGACATTACAATCTGTTTGTCAGCCTCTCTGTCTACCCTTAAATTTTTGTCGGTTTCAGTTCCTGAAGTCAAATTTTTTCCTGTGTATGGCATCACAAAGAAATTTGGCCCCCAGAATTCACACATTTTCTCTATGCATCCACACTGGGGATTATTTTTAATTATATCAAGAATATAGTTGATTTCCAATTCGCACAAATTGACCGATACTGCATATGAACATACGTAGGAGGCAGAATAATATGGGTTAACAAGTTCATCATCAAGTTGGATTCTTGCAAAACTCCTGTAATAATCATATTTGGCCTCTTTCTGGTACATATCAGCCTCCACAATTTCTCTGTTTGGTTTTCCCTCAATCTTGTCGGGAGAGACCATTGCAGGGTATTCAATAGTGAAATTCTTGTCGGCCTTGTTGAAGTCATGTGTGTTTGCATGTGTTGAAAAGAGCAAATCAACAATCTTTTCATCCTTCTTGAAGTATGTGTATGCAACAGCACCCTTGCCATTGCTTGCAAATGTATATGACGGGTACTTGTCAAAAAGCAGATAGAATTTATCTTCATCTGCAATTTCGTTTATATAATATTCCGATTCCTTATCCAAATAGATGGATTCTCTATAAGTCTGTGGAACAAGAATAGGGTTGCATACAAATTTGCGTTCAATTCCTTTTGGCATAACGGCTTTTGCTTCAATCTTTTTATCCTTATAAGACAACTTGATGGTATACTCCATACCCTCCTGGGGAGTATATTGGAGAGTATACAGCGATTCCGACTCATTAAAAATGAACTTTCCAAGCAGATTTCCTTGGGAATGGAGTTCAATCTCCGCATCCTTTACAATTCCATTATTGTCACTCAACTTCAACTCCTGGGTATTGCAATTGGTGAGAATACAATAGATGCCAAGGCCGTTCCAGTCGGGAATATTATTTTCGGTAAGTTGGTAGTTTGAACCGTTAAATAAAATTTGTGATAAAGCATCTTGATTTTCCGGATCATTCTTACTGCTGCCTATACAGACAAACAGTAACATTGCAAACAAAATCTTTTTCATAAAATGGGCCTTTTAAAATTATATAATATAGGAATTATATAATTCAAATCTTATTTACAAGTTTTGCCTATGACAGACATGGCGCACAAATCTTCAATAAGATTGGTAAAGTTAATCATTATATTTATAATCAGCAAAAATAAAACCTCATGTTTTTATTTTTAATATATTATAAATGAAGGTGTTATAAGATAGAGATATAATACAGCGTTTTATCTGTGCCGTCAGGCAAAAGATTGTGGAGATTTGTTATCTTTGCGCCCTGTTTGTAAAACTGGTTTTATGAGTGTGGTGAATAAAAAGATAGAGTCGCTCTTTTTTGACATTGACGGTACGCTTGTGAGTTTCAAGACCCATGAGGTACCTGAATCTACAAAGAGGGCAATAAGGGAGTTGAGGGCCAAAGGTGTGAAGGTATTTGTGGCTACTGGCAGGATGCTCTCAATGCTGGAGGTGTTGAGTGATATTGAGTTTGATGGTTTCATTACATACAATGGCGGATGTTGCGTGGATGGCAATTTGAATGAGATATTCAGCCATCCCATTCCGGTGGAGCAACTCAAGGCTCTGGAAGAGCACCTTAAGAGTGACCATTTCCCGGTTTCGTACATGAGGAAAGATGGCATGTATGTGAATGAACTGGCGCAGATTGTAAGGAATGTTGCGGAGCATGTGAATGTTGAGCCTCCGATTGTAATGGAGCCTTCAGAGGTGATAAAGGAACCTGTTTACCAGTTGTGCATATACCTGGAGGATGATGAAAAACTGCAGCAGATTCTCAAAGGTGTGCTTACAGATTGCATCTCCAACCGCTGGATATCATGGTTTGCCGATGTAAATGTGAAGGGTGTGACAAAACAGTTGGGTATCGACAAGATACTGGAGCACTTCGGCTTGCCGCTTGAGACATCAATGGCATTCGGTGATGCCGGCAATGATATTCCAATGATAAAGCATGCGGCGATTGGTGTCGCTATGGGAAATTCATCTGACCAGGTCAAGCAGATTGCTGACTATGTGACAGCTGATGTGGATGATGATGGTGTATACAAGGCACTCCAGCACTTCGGTTTGCTGCAGTAGTGCTGTCAATTTGTCGGGAAAAGCAGTTGGCAAATAAATTGTAGCTATATTAGCGGCCTTGAAAAAGGACAATATTAAGTGAAAAATAGAAAAATATTATAGTTATGTCAGAAAACAAAGAGGTTAAGGAAGAGATAAAAGAGGAAGTGAAGGATCAGGCCTGCGATGTGCAGGAAAAGCCTGAGGCAGAGAAGGCAGTGGATGAAACAGCCGGTGAGGCAGCCGCAGAGCCACAGCAGGAGATGAGTGAGGCAGAGAAGATGGAAAAGAGAGTGGAGGAGGCAGAGGCAAAAGCTGCGGAGGCTACTGACAAATATGTCAGGATGGCTGCTGAGTTTGACAATTTCAGAAGAAGGACTGCAAAAGAGAGAATTGAATTGATTTCTACAGCAGGTGAGGATGTTATCAAAGGTCTTCTTCCTATTCTTGATGACTGCGAGAGAGCTTTGCAGGTTTTGCGCCAGTCAAGCGATTCTGCTGCAGCCATTGAGGGTACAGAGTTGATTTATACCAAATTGATGAACTTTTTGAAGGGCAGGGGACTTGCTGTAATTGAGGCAAAGGATAAAGAACTTGATACAGAGTTCCATGAAGCGGTTGCCCAGTTCCCTGTTGAAGAGAAGGAGAAGAAAAACAAGATTATAGATGTAGTCCAGCAGGGCTATATGCTTAACGGCAAGGTAATCCGTTATGCAAAGGTTGTTGTTGGAATGTAATTTTGGGAAGTATTGTCTTAGGAGAAGAGATATATGGCAAAGAGAGATTATTATGAGGTCCTGGGAGTTGAAAAGTCTGCATCGGCAGATGAAATCAAGAAGGCCTACAGAAAAATGGCAATAAAGTATCATCCCGACAAAAATCCGGGTGATAAGGAGGCTGAGGAGAAGTTCAAGGAGGCTGCTGAGGCCTACGATGTTTTGAGCAATCCTGAGAAGAAGCAGCGTTATGACCAGTTCGGACATGCCGGAATGGGTGGAGCTGCCAGCGGCGGCTTTGGCGGGGGATTCTCAATGGAGGATATATTCAGCCAGTTTGGTGATATCTTTGGAGGTCACTTTGGAGGCGGCTTTGGCGGTTTCGGCGGCTTTGGCGGCGGTGGACGTGGCCAGAGAGTGCAGAGGGGCTCAGATAT
>JAEIGA010011346.1_pt1 | contig 13534 bp, 10 predicted proteins | sample 9270691 | NCBI WGS metagenome assembly JAEIGA01 (sample SAMN17057246, study PRJNA624740) | gut metagenome | biome: biome; isolation source: fecal sample | host: Bos grunniens | place: China: Xizang | collected 2019
ACGGTCATCCACGGCTTGTTGCGGGATGGTGGTCGGGTGATCGTGTCGGATCTGGAGCATAATGCGGTGTGGCGTTCAGTCAATGCCCTGCGCGGTCAGCCGCGCGTGGACGTCGCCGCGTGGTCGCCCGATGAGGAGCAGACTGTGGAGAATTTTCGTCTCTTGATCCGCCCAGGCACACGCCTCATCGTCTGTACGCACGCGTCGAACGTATTTGGCGTGACCTTTCCGATCCGCCGCTTGGCGGCGCTGGCGCATCAGCATGGCATCTTATTCTGCGTAGACGCGGCACAGACGGCGGGTGTGTTGCCGCTCAATATGCAGGCGGATGATATCGACTACCTATGCGTTGCGGCGCACAAAGGACTATACGCGCCGATGGGAATGGGGCTTTTGCTCTGCAGAGAACGTGCGCGTGTCCCGTCGCTTATTCAAGGCGGCACGGGCAGCTACTCTTTGTTGGCGTCACAGCCCGATGAATTGCCGGAGCGGCTGGAAAGCGGTACACCGAATCTGCTTGGCATCTGCGGCTTGCGAGCAGGTCTGCGCTATGTGGAGCAACAGGGTAGAGAGGCAATTTATCGCCACGAGATGGAGCTGTTAAGCCTTGTGTATCAACGCTTAAGCGTCACGCAAGGTGTTCGACTTTACACTAAAAAACCGACATTAGGGACGTCGGCCCCCGTGCTATCGGTTAACATCGATGATTTGTTGCCCGAAGATGTTGCTCGCGAGCTTGACCGTCACGGGATAGCGGTGCGTGCGGGGCTGCATTGTGCGCCGCTTGCTCACCGTCATTTCGGCACGTTGCCGCACGGTACGGTACGTTTGGCGCCGTCGGCGTTTTCCACTCGACGGGAAGCGGAAATGATTTGTAAAATTTTTTATCAAATTGCGCAAAAAACATTGCACAGTTCAAAAAATATGTTATAATATTTATAGACAAAATGGGTTCTCGTGTTTTGCGGGACTGAATGATAAAAATGACACGCTTTTTTGCGGAAGGAGACGGCAATGGGGGAGTTCTTTGCAAATGCATGGAATGATATCGTGATGTTTTTGACATCCTACCGTTGGCTGACGGATACATTGGATATTCTGTTGGTTGCGGTGATGATCTATTTTATTATTCGTTTGGTGCGGGATTCCCGTGCCGAGCAGCTGATGAAGGGCATTTTGGTCCTTGCAGTCATGTATCTGGCGGCGTACCTGCTGGATCTGACGACGGTCGGCTATCTGCTTAAGGCGATCTTCGACAACGGCTTGCTGGTGCTGGTGGTGATCTTCCAGCCCGAGATCCGTCGCGCGCTGGAGCAGGCGGGTCATTCCCGTAAGGGCATTTTACGCATCTTCGGCGGCTTGTCCTCGGTGGAGAATTCCGCCCAGGTTGAGCAGTGGGAGAAGGCGATCGACGCGACCGCGGCAGCGGTGGAGATCCTGCAGAAGCAGAAGATGGGTGCACTCATCGTCATCGAGCGCACGACGCGTCTCGGCGAGATTGTCCACTCCGGTACGCTCATTGAGGCAGAGCCGTCGGGCGAGCTGATGGCGAACATATTCTATAACAAAGCCCCTCTGCATGATGGTGCGATGATCATTCGTGACGGTAAGGTCTATGCGGCGGGCTGTATTCTCCCGCTGACGGATAATCTGCAGATCAACCGCGAGCTGGGCACCCGTCATCGTGCAGGCGTCGGTATGAGTGAAAATTCCGATGCGCTGGTCGTCATCGTTTCGGAGGAAACGGGGACGATCTCGCTTGCCGACAGCGGCGAGCTGATGCGCAACTTCACTAAAGAGACTCTCGCAAAGACACTGGCTGAGCGCATTTTGTGGACGGAGCAGGAGAGAAAAGTCCCGACGTGGCGCCGCAGAAAGGGGAGTCAGGAGTGAGAAGAAAAATTTCCTTGAGCCGTCTGCTGCATAACGATAAGCTTATGATGCTTGTATCCCTGCTGCTGGCGATCCTTGTCTGGGCACTGGTCGTTTTTGGCCCGAGCAACACGCAGGAACAGGTAATCTCCGGCGTCCCGATCTCGGTGACGCTTAACGACTACGCAGGTGAGACGCTGAATTTGCAGATCACGGAAGGCGCCAATGCCACGGCCACCGTCAAGGTGCGTGGCCTGCGTTCGGTTGTCAGCCGCCTGTCCGCGGCGGATATTACCGTTACTGCTGATACGGGTAACGTGATAAAAGAGGGCACGTATACGCTGCCCTTGCGTGCCACTTCGAATGGTGATTACACCATTCAAAGCGTTGTCGGACCGGATGGCCATAACGATACGGTTACGATCGCGTGCGACGTGTGGCGCGAGGCGTTCTTCCCCGTGACGGTGGAGATGCCGAAGGTGACGGTGACCGATAAGGAGAATTATCAGATCGGTACCCCTGTTATCGGCAACGGCGTGCTTACCGATGGACAGATTGCGTTATCTGGCCCCCGCTCCGATATCAACCGCATCGATAAGGTTGTAGCGGTCATTTCCGATGAGGCGTCGATCAGCGAATCAACGGTGTACACGGCGGCGATTGAGGTGCGCGATGCGAACGGTAAGACGATCGATTCTATCACCTTTGCCAAGGCAGAGGACAAAACGGTCAGTGTGACGGTCCCTGTGTTGGTTTACCGCGAAACAGATCTGACGCCTACGGTGCTGAATATGCCGGCCGCCTATGCGAGCAACAGTAAACTCGTCACGGTATCGCCCGCCAAACTGGAGCTGTGGGGCGTGCCGTCGGAGATCGACGATTATATCGCTTCGGTGCAACAGAAGCTGACGGTGGACTTCGATCATCTTAATAAGGATGGCTTGACGCAAATGATCTCTCTCGAGGCGAGTGAGGCTATTCGCCCCGTAAACGGGGAAGAAAAGTTAACGCTGAAGGTGAATCTGAGCAGCGTTACTTCCCGCACCTTTGAGGTGGCGTTGGATGAGAACAATTTTACCGCGAGCGAATTGCCCGACGGCATGAAGGCGACGGTGAAACAGACAAAGGTGAAGGTCACTCTTTGCGGTCCTTCGTGGTCACTCAACGGTGTTAAGGCATCGCAGATCCGCCTGAGCGCCGCGATGCCGCAGACGACCATCGGCCTGCAGACCGTCAAGGCACGCGTTTCTGTGTCGAACAACGGTTATGTGTGGGCGATTTATGAGGACGGTGCTACCGGCGTTGATCTTCTCGTTTCGGCCGAAGACAGCAAGGCATAATTGTGTAAAAAGATAGCCCGCGGGGAATCCCGCGGGCTATCTTTATTGCTATTTTTTGCGTATGCAGAGAATGTGCTCATCCGCGTCGCTGTACAGGATGTATTCCCATAGGGAATAGCCGCTGCCGGCGAGGTGCGGTTCGATCTGCTCTTCGGCGGCGCGGCGGTTTTTCAGAAAGAGCAGCGCGCTGTCAAACTTATTCGATGCAAAGAAAAGCTCGATCTGCGTTTCCCCTTTTTTGATTTGCGCGGCAATTTTTTGCGCGATGGTCTGTCGACTGTAGGTGTCGATGAACAGATCGTTGCGACAGAAGTAATTATCCTTGGTCGCGGTGCAGTTGGCGATGGCCGCCTGGTTGTCGTCGATCTGGTGGGTGAGCGCGAGTTGTGCGGTTGTTACGTTAAAGTAGTTATGGCGGATAATATCGCTGCTGTCATTCCAGCACACGTCTAGATGATAATCGCTGCCGTTAATGGATACGAAGTTCCACATATGCTTTACGCCGTCGCTAAGCGATTTGCCGATCACCAGCGTGTTAGCGATGCCGATCCTGTTAAGTAGTAGCTGCATTGCACGGGAATAACCCTCGCAAACGGCCTTGCCGCGCACCAGCGCTCCGTAGGCGGTGTAAGCATGGGGGTAAGAGCGAAAGTCCGTGTTAGCTGCGTCGGTGTCGTACGTGCAGAGAGCAGCGACTTTATCGTGCAGATAGAGTTCACTCAAGTACTCGTCCGTTGTCTGCGGTGCCTCGCGCAGGATATCGTCCACCACAGCATCGAGCTTGACTTTGGCCTCATTTCGTGCGTCCGCATCCATCGTGTAGGAAAGCACCATCTTGTTATAGTAGGAGTTGCCTTCAGATTCATAGCCCTCAAGACCGTAGACGTTGTTGATATAGAAGAACTGTGGATTATCATATAAAAAGGCGGTATACAGTTTTTTTGCTTCGCTTTCACCGTTCAGGTCGCTCGGGAGTTCGACGGCAATGCCGATAGTCGATCGGCTGTCCGCTGCGGGGATGGTAACGGTATCATCCGTTTTGAATCCGTTCGTCAGCGCTGTGTAGAGTGTGCCGTAGCATTTCTTTAGATGGCTTTCTAGCTCGATATATTGCCGATGATCCTTGAATTCATCAATGTAGGTGTTCGGATCGGCAATGTCGTGTGTCTGCGTTGTTGGTATCAACGAGGCAAGAAAAGAGCAGCCGCTCAACCCCGCAATCATAGCGAGGATAATTAGCAGTGCAGCGATTTTTCGCAGTTCGGTCATATAGTACCTCAATTGTGTGAGATATCGGTGAAGGCTTGCGCTATGATGCAGCAGCGACCGTTGCTGTTTTGTTCCGCAAGATAGGTCAACCGATCTCTGTAGCTGTAAAAGTCGCCGATGCGCAGGCTGGTTTGTGTCATATTGCCCAGATAGGAGAAGTCCGCAGCCAGATTTCTTCCGCTGTGCAGATATTGCCTTAGCATCGACACGATGACGTCGGCGTGGAGTTCATCGGAGAGAGAAGACTGGCAAAGCAATGCGGTCGCCTGGGGCGCAGTGAGTGCGTGTTCACCCGCCATCAGTGTCGTTTGTGTGCCGTTGCCGCTTGCCATAACAACGTCGCTGTGGAGCGTCATTGTAAGGTCGTTGCCTAATCGTGCAAACCACTTTTCGGCATTGTCTTTGGAGATTGCAATGTAATGGCGGAGAGGTCGGTTGGTTTTTGCGGCCAGTTGTTGAACGATGTAGGCGCTGCCGTGTTTTCGATAGAGTGCAGAGAGGGTAAGCTTATCGTTGACGATCGCGTTGTCAGGTATCGCCGTGACACGGATAGCGTTATCGGCGGGCGATGCGTGCGTGAGAAAGAATTGCATTTCGTCTCCCGAATCGATGATCAGCAGCAGATGCGCATCGTCTTCGGCAGTGTATACGACGGGCTGGGTAGCCGAGGAGGCGTCGTCCGAGGATACAGGGTTGCGCGCCTCGTCCATCTTGTGACGGATCAACATCCAACAGAACGCCAAAACCATCGCAAGGAGTAACGCTGTAAAAGCGAGAACATATTGCATCTTTTTGCCGGGCATACGAAAGCGCCGCTTGTAAAATTCCAGTGCCATTCAGCGTTCCTCCTTTCGGGTTATTCGGCTTCTTCGCCGATGAGTGTTTCGCCGTCCGCGGCAACAATGCGTACTGTTAACACCTCGCCGCTGTGATGTCGGGTGGGCGTGCGTACGGATAGATAGGTGTCGGTCAAGCCGTCGACCGAACCGTCAGAGTAAGGGGTCTCGAGCAGGATTGGCACGGTACGCCCGACATAGCTGCGAGCGTAGTCTTCGGCGTTGCGGCGGCAGACCTCGATCATCCGGCGGCTGCGGTCGGTCTTAACCGCGTTTTGAAGCTGTCCCGCCAGCCTATCCGCGACCGTCCCCGGTCGGCGGGAATAGGCAAATACGTGCACGCGTGAGAACGCGATGCTGTCGACAAAGGCCAGCGACTCGGCGAATTCCTCGTCTGTCTCACCGGGGAAACCGACCATCACGTCGGTGGTCAGCGCACAGTCGGGGAAAAGGCGGCGCAGATTGTCGCACAGAGCGCGAAACTCCGCGGTGGTGTAATGGCGGTTCATTCGCTTGAGTGTTGCGTCGCAGCCGCTTTGCAGAGCCACGTGGAACTGCGGGCACAGCTTGGGCTGCGCGGCTAGCCGCGCGAGGATCTCGTCGCTCATAAAATCGGGCTCAAGAGAGCCAAGGCGTACGCGCAGGATTCCGTCGACCGCGCAAGCAGCGTCGACTGCATCAGCGATGGTCTTGCCGTTATCCTGCCCGTAGGCGGTGAGGTTAATGCCGACGAGCACCACTTCCTTGTAGCCTTTTTCTGCCAAGGCTTCCAGCTCGCAGCGGATATCCTCGGGCTCGCGGGAACGCACGCGTCCGCGGGCGTAGGGGATGATGCAGTAGGAGCAAAAGCGGTTGCATCCGTCCTGGATTTTAACAAATGCACGGGTGTGTTCCGCGAACGTATCAATGCGCAGTGGCTCGATTTCTTGATCGTGCGGCGGGATGTCGACAATGCGCTGATGATTGGACAGAAACGCGCCGAGATGCGCGGGGATGGAACGGCGTGCTGCATTGCCGAGCACGATGTCCGCCTCTTTAAGGGCTTGCGCCGTCTCGGGGAATGCCTGTGGCATACAGCCTGTCAGCACGATTACCGCGTGGGGGTTATCCCGACGACAGCGGCGCAGAAGCTGGCGCAATTTTCGGTCACTTTCACCCGTGACGGTGCAGGAGTTGATGACGATCACATCTGCGCTTTCCGCAGACGCATCATCGTCCGTATCATAGCCCGCTTGCTGCAGCAGTCGCCGCATCGCTTCGGTCTCGTATTGGTTCACCTTGCAGCCAAGGGTGTGGAAAATGATCTTCATAACAAACCTCAAATATACAATATTAATTTATTGTATCGTATATTGAGAAAAAATGCAAGCAGGACGCGAAAAACGCGAAAATTTGCCGCAAAACGCAGTTGTATTTTTTATTATTATCTGTTATACTGTAAACTGTTCAATTCTGTCTTATAAAGGAGTCATCGTTATGGCGTATTCGTTTTTTGCGATGCTGTCGCGTATGAAAAACATCCGTCGGTGGGCATTGATGCGCAATACTCGCTCGGAGAATATTTGCGAACACTCGCACGAGGTGGCGGTGATTGCGCATGCGCTCGCACTGATGACTAATCGTCATTACGAAGGAAACGTGGATGCTGAGAAGTGCGTGATGCTCGCGGTATATCACGATGTTCCCGAGATCCTTACGGGGGATATGCCCACCCCTGTTAAGTATTATAATCCCGCTATTCGCGAGGCGTATCGTCAGGTAGAGGAATCCGCTTGTGATAAGCTCATCGAGATGTTGCCCGCCGATCTGCGTGACGAGTATGATGCGCTCATCCGCCCGCAGGATAAGGACAGTGAGGAGATGCGTTTGGTCAAGGCGGCGGATAAACTGTCCGCACTCATCAAGTGCATCGAGGAGACCTCACAGGGTAACCGCGAGTTCGCGAGCGCCCGCCGCGCAACCGAAAAGGCGATTCGAGCAATGGACGTCCCCGCGGCAGACGAGTTTTTGGAAAACTATATCCCTGCGTACGAACTGACGCTGGACGATCAGTAAGGAGTTTCGCGATGCGCATTACCCGTTCCTACCGTGCGACGCTGATTGCCTGTTTCCTCGGTTACGTGACACAGGCGATCGCGATTAATTTATTTCCCTTGCTGTTTGCGACCTTTCAGCGGGAGTTCACTGTGTCGCTAGAAAAGCTCGGGTTGCTGATCACGGTCAGCTTTCTCGTGCAAATGACGGTCGATCTGCTCGCCTCTCGCTTCGGCGACAAGCTTGGCTATCGGGCCGGCAGCATCGCGGCACAAGCCGCGGCCGTTCTCGGGCTTGTTTCTTTGAGCGTGCTGCCGTATTGTCTGCCCGATCCGTATGTTGGGCTAATGATCGGCACGGTGCTTATGGCGATCGGCGGTGGACTCGTCGAGGTGCTCATTAGTCCCATCGTAGATGCGCTGCCGAACGGCGGTAAGCCCGGTATTATGAGTCTGCTACACTCTTTTTTTAGTTGGGGATTTTTAGCGGTTGTTGTGCTGTCGACGGTGTATTTCGCCGTCTGCGGCATTGAACATTGGCGGTGGCTGCCGCTGCTGTGGGCTATCCCGCCGTTTGTGACGGGCATATTGTTTTGCCTTGTGCCGCTGCCCGAGCCAAAGACCGAAAAGGGTGGCAATAAGATGGTTCTTCGTCGGTTGTTTGCCAGCCCGCAGTTTTGGCTTATGATGCTGCTCATGCTGTGCGCAGGCTCTTCGGAGATCGCCGCGAGTCAGTGGGCGTCGCTGTTTGCCGAGGTCGGTCTCGGCGTTCCGAAGGCGATGGGGGATCTGCTCGGCCCTTGCGGCTTTGCCTTGTTGATGGCGCTGTCGCGCGTGTATTTTGCTGGCGGACAGCGTGCAAAGAATATGACGCGTTCGTTGACCGCGTGCGGTGTTGGCTGTGTCGTAGGTTATCTGCTTATCGTGCTCAGCCCGTGGCCGCTTTTGTCGCTTGCCGGTTTCGGTGTGTGCGGCTTCAGCGTCGGTCTGATGTGGCCGGGTGTGCTGAGCCTCGGCGCGAAAGCGTTTCCGACAGGCGGCACGGCGATGTTTTCGCTGCTTGCTCTTTGCGGCGATATCGGGTGTTCGATCGGCCCCGGTATTGTCGGCGGGATCTCGAATGCCTTGCAGAGCGCAGGGCAGCCGACGCTGCTGGCACTCAAATGGGGCATCGCCGCGGCGACGGCGTTCCCGCTGCTGCTGTTTGTTGCTGTGCGGATACTGCGTCGTAAGAACCGCTGATATCTTATGAGCCATTTGTCCGCTATATGAATGATCGCGGTGTATTTACCGCTTGAAAAGAGGTTTTTCTGAATGTTTAAGATTGTGGAGAAAGAACTACTCAACCCTACCGTTGTGCGGATGGTGATCGACGCGCCGCTGGTTGCCCGCAAGGCACAGCCCGGTCAGTTTATCATCCTGCGCACCAATGCGGACGGCGAGCGTATCCCGCTGACCGTCGCGGACTATGATCGTGAGACGGGGACGGTAACCATCATTTTCCAGATCGTCGGCGCGACGACCGAAAAGCTCGGTCATATGGCTGTCGGCGAGAGCCTCAGTGACTTTGTCGGCCCGCTTGGACGTGCAACCGAGACCGAGGGCTTGCGCAAGGTCGCGGTCATCGGTGGCGGTGTCGGCTGCGCGATCGCCTATCCTGTGGCGAAGAAGCTGCACGAGCAGGGCACCGAAGTGCACGCCATCGTCGGTTTTCGCAACAAGGATCTCGTGATTCTGGAAAAGGAATTTGCTGCGGCGAGCAGCTTGCTTAAGGTGATGACCGACGACGGCTCATATGGCGAGCATGGCTTAGTCACGACTGCGTTGAAAGCGCTTATTGATGGTGGCGAGCAGTACGATGAGGTCATCGCCATCGGTCCTCTGCCGATGATGAAGTTCGTGTCGTTGCTGACCAAGGAATACGGTATCAAGACGGTCGTCAGTATGAACCCGATTATGATCGACGGCACAGGAATGTGCGGCGGTTGCCGCCTTACCGTTGACGGGGAGACGAAGTTTGCCTGTGTGGACGGCCCCGAGTTTGACGGGCATCTCGTCGATTTCGACGAGGCGATGACCCGCGGCGGGATGTATAAGGTGTTCGAGCGTTACGCGCACGAGGAGACCTGCCGCCTGTTCCAAAAGGAGGTGCAGTGATATGCCGAATATGTCGCTTAAAAAGAACCCAATGCCTAGTCAGGAGCCGTCGGTGCGTCGCCGCAACTTCGACGAGGTTGCGCTGGGCTATACCGCCGAGCAGGCGGTGGATGAAGCCAAGCGTTGCCTGAATTGCAAGAATAAACCCTGCGTGGGCGCTTGTCCCGTGCAGATCGATATCCCCGCGTTCATTCAGTTGGTGGCGCGGGAGGATTTCGAGGGAGCGTATCAGGTGATCGCCCGCTCAAGCTCGCTGCCTGCGGTGTGCGGACGTGTCTGTCCGCAGGAGAGCCAGTGCGAGAGCAAGTGTGTGCGCGGCATCAAGGGCGAGCCCGTGGCGATCGGTCGCCTCGAGCGGTTTGTCGCCGACTGGCACAACGCACACAGCTCCCTCGCGGATGTGATGAAGCCTGCCCCGAACGGGTATAAGGTCGCGATCGTGGGTTCGGGTCCCTCTGGCCTGACCTGCGCGGGCGATCTGGTGAAAAAGGGCTATGATGTGACGCTGTATGAGGCGTTGCATCTCGCGGGCGGCGTGTTGGTGTACGGTATCCCCGAGTTCCGTCTGCCGAAGGCCATCGTGCAGCAGGAGATCGATACCCTCAAAGCGCTCGGCGTGCACATCGAGACCAATATGGTTATTGGCAAGGTGCTGTCGGTCGACGAACTGCTCGAGGAGGGTGGCTTTGAGGCGGTGTTTATCGGCTCGGGTGCGGGTCTGCCGCGGTTTATGAACATCCCGGGCGAGAATCTTAAAGGTGTGTATTCCGCTAACGAATTTCTCACCCGTGTTAATCTGATGAAAGCCTATCGCTCCGACAGCGCGACCCCGATCCAAAATGCCCGCCGCGTGGCGGTGGTCGGCGGCGGCAACGTCGCGATGGATGCCGCACGCTGCGCAATGCGCCTCGGCGCGGATGAGGTGTCGATCGTGTACCGCCGTTCGGAGAAAGAGCTTCCCGCCCGTGCGGAGGAGGTCGAGCACGCCAAGGAGGAAGGCATTCAGTTCCGCCTGCTCACCAACCCTGTGGAGATTCTCGGTGACGATGATCGCTGTGTGAACGGTATGCGCTGTGTCGAGATGGAGCTCGGCGAGCCCGATGCGTCGGGTCGTCGCCGTCCTGTCGTCAAGGAGGACAGTGAGTTCGTGCTGGAGTGCGATTGCGTGATTATGGCGATTGGCACCTCGCCGAACCCGCTTATTAAGTCTACCACCGATGGCTTGGAAACCGAGCGTTGGGGTGGCATCATCGTTGATGAAAACGGCTTGACCTCGCGTGTCGGCGTGTACGCAGGCGGTGATGCGGTGACCGGTGCAGCGACCGTCATCCTCGCGATGGGCGCGGGCAAGACTGCTGCCGCGGCGATGGACGAATACATTCGAGCTAAATAATATAAAACAAGGCTTTTGTTGATGCAGAAGCCTTGTTTTTTTGCTGTTTTGGGTTGAAAAATGTTCGCGTACGCGCTATAATATAGGAGTATAAGTGTTTTTGCGCATAATTCATTCGCATTTCGCCACAATAGGGTGGGGTGATGGTATGAAGAAGCAAGAAACGAAGAACCCGAACGCAGATGATGAACAGAATGAATCGACCCGTCTACAGCAGCGTTTGCAGATGGTGGAGGATACCGCGTCGGTGACGACGGATAACGGTAATCACCGCATCCACTGTATGACCATCGTCGGGCAGATCGAGGGGCATTATGTGTTGCCGAACGAGACCAAGGCGACGAAATACGAGCATATGATTCCGCAGCTGGTCGCGGTGGATGAGAGCCGCGAGATCGAAGGGCTGCTTATCCTGCTCAACACCGTTGGCGGCGACGTCGAGGCGGGGTTGGCGCTCGCGGAGCTGATCGCCGGGATGAAAAAGCCGACAGTGTCGTTGGTGCTTGGCGGTGGACACTCGATTGGGGTGCCGCTCGCGGTGGCGGCACGGCGATCCTTTATTGTGCCGTCGGCGACCATGACGATCCATCCCGTGCGTACGAATGGGCTGGTGCTCGGTGTGCCGCAGGCGTTTACCTATTTTCGGCGGATGCAGGAGCGAATTGTCAATTTCGTGTGCCGTCATTCCTCGATTTCGGATAAACGCTTTTATGAGCTTTGCATGGCCACGGGCGAGATGGCGACCGATGTCGGCAGTGTGCTCGCGGGGGAGGAAGCGGTGAAGGAAGGCCTCATCGACTGTATCGGGATGCTGAAGGATGCGGTAGAGGAACTGTACCGTATGATCGAAGAAGATCAAAAGGGCGCTTGACGCGCCCTGCATTTACATAATTTCTTGACGGAGGATTACATAATGGCGAAGAAGAGAAAGACAAGCGCGGCAAAAACAAGACAGACGAAGGCGCAGATCAGCACCCAAAAACAGATGCGGGCGGTGATCTTGTTTGCGGTCGCCGTGCTGACCTTTTGTCTGGCGATCATCAAAGGAGAGAACGTCTGGACGTGGCTGCACAATGTGATGCTGGGTCTGTTCAGTCTCTCTGCCTATCTGTTACCTGTGGCTTTTGGCACCTACGCCGTATTTATGGCGTTGGAGAAGGATAGCCGCAGTGTAAAAATTCGTATTTGGGAGTGCGTGGCGTTCGTCGTGATGCTGATGAGCGCGGTGTTCACCTTTACGACGAGTACGAGCGATGAGGGCTTTTTCCCTGCGATCGCGACGGCGTTCGAGAAGGGCGGCACCCTGCACGGCGGCGGTGTGCTCGGTGTACTGCTTGGCTATCCTGCTGAGGCCGCCTTCGGTGATACGGGCGCGAAGATCATTCTCATCCTGCTGATGGCGGTTTTCTTTATGCTGGTGACGGGCACGACCATTATGCAGGTTGTACGCGCGGTGCGCAAGCCCGTGGAAAAGACGAAAGAGGGCATCGACCACGTTGTTGCCGAGATCAGCCAGCGCCGTGAGAAGCGTGGCGGGATCGACATCGAGCTTGGCGATGGCTATGCAAAGACAAGCCGTAAAAAGCGCCGCGTCGAGGAAGCCGCCGAAGAAGCGACGCAGGGTGTGGAGTATATCCCTGCTCCCGCTGAGGTGCCGACGGATAAGCTTGAGGCGCTGAAAAAGGCGAACGAAAAGCTCAACAGCGAGGAAGACTCCGAAGAGGTGGGGCCCTCAGTGGATGAGCTAACCGCCGAGACGCAGGCGGAGATCGAGGAAAACGAGGAGGCGCAGCAGGAGATCATCTATCGCTATCCGCCCCTGTCCTTGCTCGATGAATCCAAAGCCGGCGTGGCCGGTAATTCCGAGAGAGAGCTGCGGCTTAACGGCGAGTTGCTCGTCAACACCCTCAAGGATTTTGGCATCAACACCCGTTTGAGCGACGTCACCCGCGGTCCTGCGGTGACGCGGTATGAGCTCGAGCCCAGTGCGGGGGTGAAGATCAGCCGTATCACGGGTCTGGCGGACGATATTGCGTTGCGTCTGGCGACGACGGGCGTGCGCATCGAAGCGCCCATCCCGAATAAGGCGGCGGTTGGCATTGAGGTGCCGAACAAGGCGCGCAACACCGTCTGTCTTCGCTCGTTGTTGGATACCCCCGATTTCCGCACAGCGAAGGGTAAGCTGACGGTCGCGCTTGGTCAGGACATTGAGGGCAACGCCGTGATGACCGACCTAGCGAAGATGCCGCACCTGCTGATTGCGGGTACGACCGGCTCGGGTAAATCGGTGTGTACCAATTCGATGATCCAGTCGGTGCTGTTTCGCGCCCGTCCCGATGAGGTAAAAATGATCCTCATCGACCCCAAGAAGGTCGAGTTTGGCGTGTATAACGGTATTCCGCACTTACTTATTCCCGTCGTGACCGATCCGCGCAAGGCGGCGGGCGCGCTCGGCTGGGCGGTCAACGAGATGCTCAAGCGCTATCAGATGTTTGCGGAGTCGAATGTGCGCGATATCGCGGGATACAATGAGATGGCGCGTGCCAGCGAGACGATCAAGCCTCTACCGCTTATTCTCATTGTGATCGACGAGTTGGCCGACTTGATGATGGCCGCCGCCAACGAGGTGGAAGA
>JAEIGA010011347.1_pt1 | contig 13533 bp, 7 predicted proteins | sample 9270691 | NCBI WGS metagenome assembly JAEIGA01 (sample SAMN17057246, study PRJNA624740) | gut metagenome | biome: biome; isolation source: fecal sample | host: Bos grunniens | place: China: Xizang | collected 2019
TTCTGAGCGTCCGGTTCCGCATGCAGCGCCAGCAGCTCGCGCTTCATCGCCCTGACCTCGGCATAGGTCTCGATGATGGAAAGCGTCGTGCGTACCGCCTGTTCTCCCTTCAAGATTGTCGCAAGCATATACAAGCCCTTTTCGGTGAAGACCTTGTAGCCGTGTTTGGAATGATGTCCTTTACCAGGATTGGTCTCTAAGGTCAAAATTTTTGATCTTAGAACCTTGATCTCTTCCTGCGTCAGCTCCACGACATATCCTGCCGGAAACTTCCCGGGATTGTTTTTGACTGCCTGATTGATTATGCGCGTCTCAACGCCATACAGCGCCGCAACATCGCGGTCCAGCAGAACTTGCTGGCAACGAACTTGCAACATGCGCGACTTGACGACGTTGATATCGATGTTGACGATGTTTGATTGCTGATTCTTCATGTTGACCTTCTGGTACAGTTTTACTGTCTTCAGCAGTAACCCCACGCGGTTCCACCCCGCTGGTTGAATTGACCCTGCCACGTCTGCCCGACGGCCAAGCGGATTCACGCCTTCATCGCCTTAACTCCAGCGCAAGTTGCCCGCAAGTAATCAGCATCATTTCCGATGGTTCCCCTACTGGGCTTCTTAGGCCCCTCTACCTTCAGGTGAACATGTGTATTATACCATAAACTTGACGCGAGATGTCACCCAACCACCCAACCTTAAGTAGGCTCTGGACAACCAGGGCTGACTCGAAATACCCAGCTCTGATGCGAGCTCGCCAGATGTGAGTATCATATCTCCAAACGAGGCATATTCGTAATGTGATACTGTCTGTGTGATAATTCAGGTCAGACCTAAATTATCAGTGTTAAAGTTCATAGTTAGTGATTAGTCGTAGCCTCCCTTCTTCACCTTCACCTCCTAAACTTTCGCCTAATCTCTACACCCTCATTCCAACATTCTAACATTCAAACATTAACCCACTCTCCTATGCAGTGGGGTCAGTCCCTCCCCGAGTCTCAAAACTGTCAAACTCGCAAACTGTCAAACTGACTCTACTTGCAAACTTCTCTCGAGCTTGGAAAGTCGGCAAGTTTTACAGTTGGACAGTTTGACAGTTTAACAGTTATGCAACAATCAAACATTCTAACATTCAAACATTCGAACATTCAAACATTCACCCACTCCAGCCTATGCAGTGGGGTCAGTCCCTCCCCATGTCCCGTGCACCCGTGGGGATGAATTCTATCTTTCTACGCGGCGATAGGTGGCATTTGTTGCCCACGCGCGACGCAGTCAGCATCAATTCTGTTCATTTACAACTCATAGCCGTGGGTCTCCATAAAACACTCGCGGCTTGCACGATCGGCGAAGGCATAGACGAAAAGCGCAATGGCTATACCAATGAGAATCCAGATGGCGAGGCGCTTCTTGTCGATTCTGCGGTTTCTGGGCTCGAGAGAGATCGCCGCCTTTGCGCGCTCAAGGTCTTCTATACGGACCAAGATACGAAGATATACGCCAAGTCCTCCCTGGTTGAAGTAGTTTATGACCATTCCAAGACCAGTAGCCCAGTTGTTCCTGCGGTCTTCAACTATACCGGCCTCGGACTTGGACACCTGACAAACCTCAAAGGGTATATAGGCCTGTTCAAGTCTATTACAGGCGATCCGCGCCTCGTGTACATACGCGCCGTCCACGACAACCACTCTGCCATTTATGACTTCACCAACCATTCTACACCTCGTTCTTCCCGTCAAATTACCATCATCGCCAGTATCATTCCGGCAAAGGATTATTTCACAACATCCACATTAAAACGGACAATCTTGAAAACCACCGGACGCTCGGATCTGTTGATCCAGCGCACTGCATTGTATCCCGCTGCAGAATCAAGACTTCCATGCACAAGTGATCCTTCCACCGTCAAATCAATCTTCTGCCACGTCTTTCCAAGATCTTTTGAAACCTCCACATGCCCGGCAGCCACAGCATCCTTCGTCTCGAAGTTGAGCCAGATATAGTTGAACGTCACAAACTTCGCCATTTTGAGCCCGAACCAATCACCGGGCCCCGCGGACATCTGCTCGAGGATTTCATCCAGAACGATGAGAGACTCCCCCTTCTCAAAATGCTGCCCCTTGCCTGCGACACCGGCGACAGTGCCGATGGTTGTGCCCACCGTCGGGAAATACCGCTCGTACGTCTCGGGACTGGAACGGAACGACTCGCGAGCACAAGTGTCGATAGCCTTCTGAAGATGGCGCGTACCCGTCACGCATCCCGTGCACCTGCGGCGATCCCATTCCGGAGCAAGAGACTGAAAATACTCCTTCTGCTTGCGCTGAATCTCTACGCCAGCATCCTTTGCGGCGACATAAGCCGCCGCATCGCCCTTCGCAGCCGCCAGACCCTCTCGGGCCTGCGCTCCGAAATATGCTACCCACCAGCGAATCTCGCGCCAAAGTTCAGGCGCCTTCTGCGGCAGAACTTTCGCAAGCTCCTCGGCCGCAGCGGCATTTGCCTCGCATTCGCGAACGAGAGCAGCCTTGCCCTCCGCTTTCCAGGCCTGGAAAAAACTCCTGGATTCATCACGATAGAAACCGGAGAGAACCTCGGGATTCTTGTGGGGATCGGTATTGTGCGAGCAAAAACGCAGCATCGCCTCCGGCGCAAAAGGATAAAGCCGCTTTATGCCATCGCACCAGTTGCGCTCGGAATCAAACGCCTTTCTGTTCCACGTAAGATCAGCAATACCGAAAAGCGCCACCTTGGAGGCTTCGAGATTCTCCATCGGATTCGAAACAAACCCTGCATACGGACAATCATCCACACCGTAGGTTCTGCCCATGATAAGCTTGCACCTGACAAAATCGTTCACTGGCCAGTTCCACCAGACAAACGGCGAGCGCCTTAGGGCTTTTGCACGCTCGGCGGTTGCGCCCGCAGTGATGTCGCTGCAGACCCCCATGCCCGTCCACATGATGTGAATTCCCTGTTCGGCCTTCTCGCCGATTTCCCTGCTGTACTGATTGTCGCCCCCGACATAGTCGTTGGGACAAACCACGAGCGGAGCGCAATCGCCCTTCTTATCAATGAAATCGCGCTTAATCCTGTTGCTGATTTCCGCATGAAGCGCAGAGTTCGCATTGCCGTAGTCGTCGAAAAAGACGGCAAAGCACCTGAAGCCGATTTTGTACATCGAATCAAGCTTGCGCCAGAGCGCGGCGTATTCCGCCTCGCGGGCGGCGGGCTGGGAATCCTTAAACGCTTCGCCAAGATGCACTGCCCAGTAGAACTTCACATGATTCCTGCGCGCCGCTTCAAGGAGACGGTGAAAGTCCGCCACGTACTCGGCAGGATAAGGCTCTTTCCACTTCCAGAGGTGATACGGGTCGTCCTTGGGGCCATAGATGAAGCAGTTCATCTTGTGTCTGCCCATGAATTCGATCAGATCATAGCGACCTTCCGTACCCCAAGGCCGCCCGTAGAAACCCTCCACAACGCCACGCAAGGGAACATCGGGAGAGTCCTCGACAAGACAGCACGGAACATCCCCGCCGGAAGCGAGCTGCCCAAGAGTCTCCTTCGCATAAAAGAAACCCGCATCTGTGGTAGCCTCTACGGCAATAAAACTCCTGCCTGCAACAATACGATACCCTTCTTCACCAAACCCTTCCGCCTTGAAGAACCTTATGTCACCGATTTTGGCATTGGACGCGCCGCCAAGCATCTCAAGACGCTTCGGCACCGGATAGACGCGAACAGCCTTTATCTCGGGCTCTCCAGCCTGCAGGAAAGCGCACAACATGCATAAAACAGCGGCAACAAACATTTTTCTTTCCATAAATCTCCTTTGCTTTTTAACGGACAATAATCTTGAACCCGCCAATTGCCGACTTCGCACCGGAAGCCTTGACGAAAGACGGATCCGCAATCGTCAAATACTCCGCCTTGACCCAGTTCGGCGATGAAGCGCCGCGTTTGAGACGCAATTCGTCGTACTGGCCGTTGAACGCATGATCGCTCGTGAGGCTGTCGATATGTCCGAATGTAAGAGGATGGCTGTTCTCGTGAATTCGCGTAGAGCCTGAAGCCGTCCCCAGGAACTCGCCGTTTGCGTACACGCTTGCAACCGACTTCCATGGATTGCCGTCATCGCCCGTTGCGACCTGATCGAACGAAACGAAAATATGCACCCAATTGTTGCGCATGTCGGGTACGGTAAAATCGGATCCGCCATCGGCTACCTTAACCGATATCTCGGTGTCTCCCTTATCAATCGACGGACGCCTTGAGAGCGACCATCCGTAATTGTAGCCGCTGAGGCGTTTGCAGACCATCTTTTCCTCCCATTCAGTTCCGCCTGTCGTCCTGAACCATCCGGAGATCGAAAGTTGCGTACCGATGCCGTCGTCAATCCCGCTGCCTACAGAAAGGTAGTTGCGCCTTGCAGTTGCGAATATCTCGGAATCGTAAGAGCCCACATCGTAATACGTACTCCCGTCCTGGTTTACGCGCGCAAACCCGACCGCACCGTCGGCAACGGCAACAAGATCTTCCGCACGCGCACGGCCGTTCTGCATCGCCATTGCGTCAAATGAATTCGCCGACGAATCAAATGCCGTCCCGTTCGCCTCCTCAAGATGCCAGACGCCCGCATAGCCCGGCCATTTCGCGACATCGACACCTGCGGGATTCGCTCCATTGCCGTAATACATCTTGATGAGCGTACCTTTCGCAAGATTCGGAACGGACACCCATACGAGCGAGGTACCGGACTCGTTCCATGTAGAAATCTCGCTCGGAATGGGCCTGCCTGAAGAATCGGTAAACATCATATCGCCTCCGCGAGCCAGCTGGAATGCGCTATACCTAAAGCCGGGAATGGATTCGGAAAGCCTGATCAGCACAGGGAAATTCTCAAGCGTTTCGCCCTCTGAAAGAAATTCCATCGGCAAGGTGAACTCGATGCATTTCTTGAAATCCTTGCGGGTGACAGGCGCCAGATTGGCAATGGTCATCGATGCGGTCGCGGCAGATGCATGATAGAAGCCTTCGTCAAGGGCAAACTCCACCGCCGTATCGGCATTCACGGCCGCATTGACCATGGGCGTAACCGTCACCACGGCGGACGATGCGCCGGCCGGAATCGTCACCGTCCCGTGCGCCGCGCCGGCATAATCGACGCCGGCCGTGGCAGAACCGCCAAACGAATAATTGACCGTCAGATCGCCATGGGAATCGACGCGCGAAACGGTGAACACGCCCAGCACAAGACCATCCTCGGCGGCATCGGCGGTTTTCTCCGCCGAAAGCGCTCCAAGATAAAAAGTGTCCTGGCCTTCGACCACGATTTCGCCGCCGGCCGTATTCACACCTACCGCATAGACCGAATACGTCTTGTCCGCCGGAAGCTGCCCCTCAGGGACAGATACTGTAAAATTCACAGGCTCAGACACTATGCCGTCGGCAAGCGCAATATCAAACTTCTCGCCGGCGGAAACAAAACGGAGATAAGGTCTTCCGGTGCCGGAGACCATCGCCAGCGAAACCGACATTTCGCCCTGGGCGTTCCTTGAAAGCACAGGCTCAGTCATGACGGGCGAATCGGCCGCAGGAATACCGACAGAGCCATACGCAAAGAATGCCGCGTTCGTCACCGTTGCATAATCCGCCGCGATGCGCTCGGCGCTCAGCGCCCCGCGCATGAGACGCACCTCATCGTAACTGCCAATGAATGAGCGCTCGCCGCAGACGGAATTGTTGCCTATGCCAAGCGGTCTGTCGGCAAGATCCTCCACTGCGTCAACGCTTCCCTCTGCTATCTTCAAGCCGTTCTGATAGACCTCGACCCTGGTTCCGCTGTAGACGAAGGCCAAATAACTCCACGTCCCTTCAAGATCGGCAACTTCCGCGCAGACGTTCTTCTCTCCCGAACCATACACATCAATCTTATCGGCACCGCTGTACATCTCGACTTCCCATCCATCCGTTCCGTATGCGGTCTTTCGCGAAAGAAGCCGATGCCAGCCAAGCTTGGCGGAGGCATTGAACCAGCCTGAAGCAGTGAACGTATCGCCGATAGCCGGATAAGAAGGAACCGACAGGCAGTTCCGCACTTCGTCTGTAGTTTGATTGATGCGTGCAGGACCCACCGCACCGTCTGCTCTCGCCGCCATATCCTCGGTTTTGGCAGAATCCCAAGGTCTTGCGTCGAGACCATTGCCGGAGACGTCCGGCTCGCTCTCGGCGCCGCTTTTGTTCATGTGCCAGACGCCGGTATAGCCGCTCCAAGCCGCCGCAGGAGCAATTGACGAAGCGGTATTTCCGCCCCAGTATGCCGAAAGAACCATTCCGTTCTGGAAAAGCGGCACCCTGACCCATACAAGCGATTCGCCATCTGTGTTCCATGTGTCTATTTCGCAAGGAAGAATGCGCCCGCTGTCGTCGGCAAAAACAAGATCTGCGCCGTTGGGCAGAAAGTCTTCATAACTAAAGCCCTCGATCTTCTCCGAAAGACGGACGAGCGCAGGAAAGCTGTTCACGGACGCTCCGGATGGTAGGGCAGCGACAGACGCGGTGATGCGCATGAACTTCGTATAGGCCGACGGGACCACCGTCCGGATCAAGCAGTTTTCGACCGCACCATAGTCAAAGAAATCCTTTTTCGCGGCGGTGGCATAGTCTGCGGCAATTCGCTCCGCGCTTGGATTTCCGCCGCAAAGACGGATTTCGTCGTAATCGCCGGCGAGGCACCATTCATCACCGGTGGAAGTGCAGCCGATGGAAAGCGGTGCGCCATTTTCTGTCGCAGGGCTGATGTCCAGAGTATCGACAAGCTCACCGTCGGCATAGACCTTGCATACGGAACCGCAGTAGGCAAACGCAAGATGCACCCAACCGCCGATCAGACCCGGGAGATTCACGGTAGGCATGGCGCCATCAGCGCCGTAGACATACACCTGCTCGGCATTTTCGCTATACGTCTCCTGGCCCCATCCGCCGCCCGGACCGCGGCGAGAAAACAGGCGATACCATCCGCCGCTGCTGTTGACCCTGAAAAATCCGCTTGCGGTGAACGTGTCTCCGAGAGAGAACGAATCGTAGTTCGGAATGGAAAGATACACGCGATCCGCCTCCGCGTTGCCGCCGTTGCCACCGTTCTTGCGTGCCATGCCCACGACACCGCCCGGAATGCCGACATTGTACTCGGCTCGCTCGCCCATCGGCGTCGCGGCAAGCCCATGTCCGGTCGAATCAGCCGCAACACCTTCAGTTTCCTTCATGTGCCAGACACCGGTATATCCGCTCCAGATGTCAGACGCGGAAAAGCTCTTGGCATAGGAGGCGTTGCCATAGACCATGTAAATTTTCATGCCGCGCTGAAAAGCGGGAATTTTAACCCAGACGAGCGACTCGCCCTGCGGATTCCACGTATCTATCTCATGGGCAAGCAAATTCCCGTCTGCATCCAAAAACGCCAGGTCGGCACCGTTTTCCTGCAGGAAGTCGGAATAGGAGAAGCCTTCTATTTCCGCGGAAAAACGGACAAGCGCCTGAAAATCGGACAGTATGACACCCGGCGCGACCGAATTCAGCGAAGATCTTATCTCAAGCATTTTCGCGAATCCGGAGACGTCAAATGCCTCCGCCCTCGAAAACCCAGCAAACAGCGCACACACCGCAAGAATGAAAAACCTTTTCATTTTTTATCCTCCTTTTCTAAAAGTTTCTCCCAGCTTCCGAGGTGATGGATGGCGATTCCGGCGCCGGCGGGAACTTTCGCCGATTCAAGCGTCTTCTCGACCTTGGCGAGTTCACGGTCCATGACCTTGGAGCCCTCCTCGAAAAATGTCACTATGCTGCCCTCTCCGGTTTCGCCGGTCTCAGCACCCAAAACTACGCGCGTTCTGCCTTTGGCCGCCAGGGCAATCTCCGTTTTCGAAACATCAAGCATTGCCTCTGCCGTATCGCGATATGACATGAGAGCTACGCAATCGGAGCAGCCCATGACTACCTCAAGCAGCGAAACGCCTTTGCGCTCGCCATACTCCACAAATATATTGTCCAGCCAAAAAGGAATGTCCCATTCAATATTCTCTCCTGCGGCATGAACTTCTGCGGAAGCACGAAGAACAAAATCGGCATAGAGCTGCCATTTGCGCTTATCCGAAAGCTTTTTGTCCTGATGAGGCTCTACATCAAGATGAAGCGCATAAAAACGTTCATCTGCAGCCGCACTCTTCTGATATGCAAGATATGCCGACACAACCTCGGCAAAGCCGCGATTTTCGGGACGGATCCAGGAAACGTCACCAGACAGCAGCGCTACACGCATTCCCTTTTTCCCTGCTGCCTTCACGAGTGCACGTGTCTCTTTGGGATACTTCTTGAGATCAGCCCAAAAATAGATCTCATTCACGCCATGCTCTGCAAGAAAAGCAAGCCTCTTTTCAGAAACATCAACTCTTGCGGCATCCTCACTACGCCACCACCACACAGCCTTTGACGTATTGGCAGAAGACGTCCCGGCAAAAATGGCTGCCACAAAAGCAATGACTGCGGTTTGCAGCCTGAGGCAAAAATACTTATCTGATATCGGCAGAAGCATATTATGCTTATTTTATCATATTCATTCCTTCTCCGTCAATTTTGCAGCGAAAAAAGAAAATCGCTCATTTTACCCCTACCTCTCAAACAATGGCAAAAATCTTTTTAAGTCCAGCTTTGGCCAATTTCAGCATCGCGCTCAAATTGTCGTCGGTAAACGGTTGATGCTCGGCGCACCCCTGAATTTCTACGAAGCGTCCATCATCGGTCATTATCACATTAAGATCGACTTCCGCTGTTGAATCGTGAACATAATCAAGATCCAACGTTGGCACGCCATCGCAAACACCAACCGAAACCGCCGCTACGCGATGAATAATCGGATTTTCCTTAAGCTTCTTTGCCTTCAACAGTTTTTTAATGGCAATCTCCAACGCAATCATTCCGCCCGTGATTGATGCGCAGCGCGTTCCGCCATCGGCCTGAAGAACATCGCAGTCAATTGTAATCTGCCGCTCACCTAATTTCGTCATATCAACCGCCGCGCGCAAAGAACGACCAATCAACCGCTGAATCTCTGACGAGCGCGCATCCATCTTAAGCTTTTTAATATCGCGCTCTTTGCGCCCACCCCCGGTGGATGAAGGCAGCATTGAGTATTCGGCCGTGACCCATCCCTTGCCGGTGTCGCGCAGAAACGGCGGGACTTTCTCTTCGACGCTCGCAGTGCATAACACCCAAGTATCGCCCCATTTAATAAGCACACTACCGGCTGCGTGCTTGGTAAAATTGCGAATAATCCTGATTTTTCTAAGTTGGTTGTTTTTTCTCATACGACAAATTATACCAAATCGCAGAAGTTTTTGCAGTTCGCCTAACACGATTAGAATGTTCCGCACAAGATTCTCATTTTCGCACAGCTCAAGTAATTCACCACAGAGTCCTTAGATTTTGGAAACAACTTATTTGAAACAACTTCTACTATGGCGAACGGGCGAACTCGCCCGTGCCCTCCTTCTAATTAAATCAACTCAGAAAAAACGCGGGCGTGTTAGCCCGCGCACCAAATACAAGTTGTTTTTTCAAGTTGTTCAGGTTGTTTCCAATCTAAACATTCCAACATTCCAACATTCTAACATTCAAACATTAACCCACTCTCCTATTTGACTTTGCGATAGCGAACTCCGTAAATGTCGATCTTGGAACCGCCGACTTTGATCCAGCTGTCGTTCCGCGACACGGCAAAATGTTCCTTGAACCGCTCTCCCGATGCGAGCGCCCTCCGCCCGTCGACGCTCACCGTCACTTCGCCGCCACAGACGACAATCGAAAACCGATGTCGGGCATCCGGATTCTCAAGCGGCACGTCGACCACAATGCTACGCTTGTCGGACGACTTCATTTTCCAGTGCCAGCTGAAAAGCGAAATGCGGGCCTTCCATCCGGTTTTCGCATTGCCGACGCGCCGCACATAGATGTATGGGCATCCAAAGCTTTCACCTTCAATCTCCTTGGACGTGCGCCAATCAAGGCAAACGTCCAGGGCCCTGTGAATCGCCACGTCCACCTCGAGCTCATAATCGGCCGGAAGCGGCGATTTCCAGTCGAGCTGGGCATTTACCTGCGAAAGCCGATAGGCACCGTCCGAATAACTCCAGCAAACACTCTCCTTTCCCCACCCCGGGAAAGCGGCCTCGACCGGCAGCACCTGCCAGTCACCGTCCGTCGCCACCGGCACGGCAAGACCGAGAGGATCCATCCGCGCGTAAACGAGGCGCTTCTCGGCGGACGTCAATTCTCCCATCTTCGCCACCAGCGGCTGCAGCAGTCGCGTCGCCTCGGCCTTCGCTTCGGCGGACGGCTTTTTCACCTTCGCCATGTTCCGCTGCCAATGGCGCTCCAGCGCGATCAGCTCCTTCTCGTGCGGACCTCCGAACGCCGGCAGGACAATTTCCATGTAGTCGCCCCAGTGGTCTCCCGGAAGCGAGAAGCGAACGGGAGCGGAGGCGATCAGCTCCCGGTAGGCCTTGCCCGCCTCCTCGTATTCGCCCACGTCCCAGAAGCGGTCGACGATGCCCTTGCGCGCACAACCCGCCGTCTCGTCGTCCACGCCCTCGCCGTCCACGAGCGGACGAAGCGCCGACAGGTACCGCGAGCGCAGTTCGGGATCGCGGAAGAACGCGCTGGGATCCTTCGCATCCGCCTCGATCGCGGCAGTCGCCAGCGTCTGCGCCGACAGATACCGCAGGCCCGATGCGTCCTCCCGCGTGATCGTCGCCAGAATCGCCGAAAGGTCGCGCAAGTCCTGCACGCTGCCCCTCCAGCGCTGCAGCGAATAGAACATCAGCGTCTGCCAGGCGTCCGGATTGTCGACCTCCAGGGCCAGCACGCGGTCAAACCACATGTTCATCGCATCCTCGTCAATCGGCGCCTTGACCTCCATCATGAGGGCGGCCGTCTCGGGCAGTTCCGGATGCAGCGCGTACGCCCGTTCCATCAGATTCGTCGCCTTTCCGAGGTGCTCGTAGAAGCCCTTCCACCCCTCCTCGGTCACCTTGCCCGCATACCCGCCACCGCGGCACTTCCAGGCGGCCGAGTTCTCGGCCTTCGCCTCGGCCATCAAGCCGAACCACGGATCGGCCGCCTTGGCACACTCGGGAGAACCGATGAGATTGTAAACGACGCGCAGATCCTGCGGACGCTCCTTCAAACCGTCCACCATGTCCTTGTCTGGCGTTCCGCAATTGACGATCTTCTCGCCGATCCGCCGAACGTAGAGCCAGCGCAATAGCGGCGAAGCCCCCTTGTCCAGCAATTCCGCCGCAACTCCACGATACACGTCGCTCTCTTTCCCCTTGGGCCAAATCGACCCGTGCCGCTTCATGTGCGCGTCGAAATCGCCGGCCGTCGCCAGCGCCCGCACCGTCAGGTTGGAACAGCCGCGGTCGCGCAACGACTGCGCCAGGCGAAAATCCGCACCCAGCGACCACGTCACGTACGAAGTGTTGTGCGGTGTCCAAAGCGTCCGCGCGATGCCATCCACCAGCGCGGCGGTTTCCTTCGCGAACGCCTTCTCGTCCGCCGGCAGCAGCTGACGGCGCACATACGGCCTGAACTGCTCCGTGAAGTACTTCCACGCCGTCGGCAGCGCGGCATTCGTCTGCACGCACGCCGCCCACGACTCGGCGTACGCGATGCCGTGCCAATGTCCGTCATTCGGAACCGGTTCGCCGTCCTCGTCCACATCGTCATCCTCTTCCCCGTCATCCTCGTCCGAATCATCTTCATCCAGATAACCATTCTGTTCGGCCTCAAACCTGAGCTTCGCCATCTTCATCGACAGGAAGCTCTGCTCCTGACGGCTGATGAGCTCCAGCTTCTTGAGCTCCAAGTGCGGCGGCACCTTCATCGCCTTGGCCTCGGCGAACGCCTTGTCATAGAGGGGCTCGTACTTCGCGAAGATCTCGCCGAAGAAGATCTCGCCACCGCGCGTCTTCATCTTCTTCATGCGCGCATTGCGGGCGGACGGCACCTCGAGCTTCGGCGCGGGAAACTCCTTCTCCAGCCGCTCCTTCATCGCCTCGCTGTCCTTCTGCATGTCGGCGTCGTACTTGTTCAGGACGTCCTCGATCGGCTTGATGTACTTCGCGATGTCCGGTGCCTTTTTGGCGCCGCGCCTGAGCATCTTAAGATACTTCTTCGGCCCGCCCTGCTCGTAGCCGCCCTGAAAGACGACCCCGCCCTTTGCGTCCAGCACCAGCACCGTCGGGAAGCCACGGACCTTGTACTTCTCCACCAGCTTCGGATTCTGCTTCTTCGCCTTCTCGCTCAGAAGCTCCTGGTCCTGCGGCGTGTCGACCATCAGAAGCACGTATTCGTTCGTCGCTCCCTTCCGGAACTCCTCGGTGTCGAAGACTTCCTTGTCGAGCTTCTTGCACCAGCCGCACCAGTCGCTCCCCGAGAAGTCCGCGAGCACCAGTTTATTCTCCGCCGCCGCCCGCTTGAGCGCCGCATCGTAGTCATCGGTCCACCCCTCGGGCGTGGATGTCTTCGCCAGCGCCGCACATGCTGCAATCGCAACCATCAGAAAAACCAGATGTTTCATAAGCACCTCCCCGTCAATGCTGTCCGTATTTTATTGACAAAAAGGGTCGAACCCTTCTGTATATGTTTTACTGTATATGTTGTATTCATGAGTTGATCACTCATGTGTCATCACGCCATTGTCATAGGGCGCGCCCGTTTTGAAAAGTTTGCGGACACCGAGCGACATGGTATTGGCATCTACATGCGCGTACTTGTCTGTACCGTTTGGATTGCGCTTCAATCGCCGCCCCTTGTATTTGTCGGAAACCTTCTTGAACTTATTACCATTTGAAACTCGTGCGCGATAAACCTTAAAGGTCCTGATGGCAAACAAGAAGACAAGGAGAATTGCACCGAAAAGCATACCACCAACCTTCGGTCCCTGCCAGAAAGAATCCCAAAACAAGGCTATGCTGTTGTCTATAGCCATGTCACACCCCGTCGCGAGGGCGAGGGATGTGACGAGGATACCCATGCGCAGAGCGTCCCCCTTCGCCAAGGCTTTCTCCTCCGCCAAAGCTACGGAGGACAAGACGGAGGATAAAACGGTGGACAAGTTGATTCGTGAAAATGGTTTCATGGGCTGCTCCTTTTCTAAATCCTGTCAATCCTGTTAATCCTGTCTAAAACCCTCTGCCGATCCTATTGTGTCGTCTTCGGAAATGACATACAGATGGGCGAGGTTGACGTCGTAGAGAAAGCGCCGCACATCTTCTTCGGTTACGTCCTTCTTCGCCATCAATGCAAGATGCTCATATGGCTGACACTTCTTATCCCTGGCCTTGACGACAAAGTAGCGCCGTCCATCGCGCGTTTCAAACGAAAGGGATATAATGTCCTTTACATCAATTCTGCTCGCTGAGTTGCCGAATTGAAAGAATACGCCCTTCTCCGTAATGTGGAAAATATATGGCAA
>JAEIGA010011348.1_pt1 | contig 13533 bp, 12 predicted proteins | sample 9270691 | NCBI WGS metagenome assembly JAEIGA01 (sample SAMN17057246, study PRJNA624740) | gut metagenome | biome: biome; isolation source: fecal sample | host: Bos grunniens | place: China: Xizang | collected 2019
GCGGTTGGACGGGGTAATCTCCTCCACCGAAAGGATCTCGGAAACCAAGATTCTGCAAACCGTGGTCCTGCGATTGCCGTAGCACTCCACCACGCTAAACTCGGCCCCCTCGGGGGAATCCGAGGGATCACCAACACGATAAACGTAATTACAAAGAAGGCAACGGCCCACCATCAGGATCAACACTACACAGCAGGCAACCGACAAAAATTGCAATCCCCCGGGAAAGAGGACTCCGGGGATCCGGGACGCGGCAAACAATGCAACCGCCAGGATCGCTCCAAAAAGCAGAAAGCGCTTTTCTCTCTTTTTTTCGGGACGCGGGGCGTATTCATACATGATCGGCATCCTCCTTCTTTGTTACCTGTGCGGACAGAAGCTCCCGTAGCAATCGCTCCGAGGAGATGGGATCGGCACGCCCGGACGTGGCCGCCATAATCCTTCCCTGCAGAGACTGCAGTGCGGCGATCTTGCCCTTCCAATAATCCTGAACGGCACGGGGATTTTGCTCCAGCACCTGCAGCACGATGGGGCGCAGCTGCTCCTCCGAAGAGATCTGTCCCAGCCCCTCTCGCTCTACGATCTCCCGTAGCGACGCATCGATGTTCTCCAAGCGCACCAGAAGCTTTTTGGCCGTGGCACGGTTGATCACGCCCTCACTCAAAAGCGAAGCAAGCTCAGCCAAACGGCAGGGCTGAACGGGGGAAGAAAAGGGCTCCGCAGGACAGCGAGGCAACAGCTCTCCCACCAAGAGGGTGTAAACGATCTTGGGATCGCGCGTTTGCGTTGCCGCTTCCTCAAAGAACGCGGCCACCGTAGGCTCCGTTACCAGATATGCGGCCTCCTGTCCGGAAAGACCGTAAGTTTCCCGAAGCCGCGCGGCATGGGCGGCGGGAAGCTCGGGCAACGTGGCACGAATCGCTTCCACGTCCCGTTGGCGAATGCGAATGGCTGGCAGATTGGGCTCGGGAAGAAAATGATAGTCCTCGGCACATTCCTTGACCCGCATGAGCACCGTGGTACCGGTTTTCTCGTCAAAACGGCGAGTCTCCATGCGAATGGATTCTCCGCGCCGCAGAGCCTGGGTCTGCCGTTGGATCTCATTACGAATGGCCTTTTCGGTAAACGAAAAGGAATTGAGATTTTTGATCTCCACGCGGGTTCCAAAGGTGGCGCTTCCCTTGGGGCGTAGGGAAATATTGATGTCACAGCGCATGGAACCCTCCTGCATTTTGCAGTCCGAAACGCCACATCTCACCAGCACACCGCGCAACGCGCGCAGGTAGGCGGCGGCTTCCTCGCCACTTCGCAGATCGGGCTTGGAAACGATCTCGATCAGGGGAACACCGCTACGGTTATAGTCCACCAGGGTCCGATCGGCGGTGTGAAGCAGCTTTCCCGCATCCTCCTCCACGTGGATTCGCTCGACCCCCACGGAGCAGGTCTTCCCTCCAAGGGAAAATTCCAGGCGTCCCTCCCGACATATTGGGTGCTTTTCCTGGGAGATCTGATAGGCCTTGGGAAGATCGGGATAAAAATAATGCTTTCGGTCGGCACGGCTGTAGGGAGCCACGGTGCATTGCAACGCAAGCCCCGCGCGCACAGCCAGAACGATGGCCTGACGGTTCCACACAGGCATGGCTCCGGGATATCCCATGCAGATGGGACAGCATTGAGTATTGGGCGGCGCCCCGAATCGGGTGGAGCAGGAACAAAAGATCTTGGTGGCCGTTTTGAGCTCGGCGTGAACCTCCAAGCCGATCACGGCCTCGTATTCCATTGGATTCATAGATTTCTCCTTTCCTCCAACCGCTCCGCAATCTGCAGTAGCTGATACTCGGAGCAGGGTGCCCCCATGAGTTGGATCCCTACGGGAAGCCCCTGCCGGTCGGTTCCCATGGGCAGAGAAAGGGCCGGGAGCCCCGCCAGATTGGCGTATACGGCACATAGGTCGGCCTCACGCTTCTGCAATGGTGTGAGCTTGCTTCCTCTCCGATAGGCTGCCGTGGGGGCGGTGGGAGTGAGGATCACATCCACCGATTCCAAGGCTTTTAACAGCGCACGGCGGATCTCCGAGCGGAAGCGCTCGGCTCGCACCAGATAGCGATTTCGATTTTCGTTGGAAAGCAGGCAGGTTCCAAACAGGATGCGCGAAACCACCTCCCTGCCCAATCCCTCTCCACGGTTTTGGGAATAGAGCTCTCCCAGGGTAGCAGACAGCGAACCGCTGCTTCCGTAGCGGATCCCATCGTAGCGTGCCAAATTGGAGGAGGCCTCCACCGCCGAAAGAACGCAATAGGTGGCCAACGCCTGCTGGGGAGACGGCAGACTTACGGTGTGCAGGGTGGCTCCCATAGACACCAATGCATTTGCAGCAGTCTCGGTAGCGGCCTTAACCGCGGGAGACACGGCATCGCTTTCCAAAAGCTCCTTGACCACCGCCACCCGTAAGGGACGTGCAAAGGGATCCTCCCGTGTACCCGTAAAGGCAACGGAAGAGCAATCCTTAGGATCCCTCCCTACCAGGGTTGAGAAGACCAGATCACAATCTGCGGCCGTATTGGTCACCAGGCCAATACAATCCAAGGAGGAGGCAAACTCGATCAGCCCATAGCGGGAAAGCACGCCATTGGTAGGCTTGAGCCCCACCACACCGCAAAAGGCCGCCGGCTGACGAATCGATCCACCCGTGTCCGAGCCCAGGGAAAAGGGCACCTCCCCCGCGGCCACCGCCGCGGCAGAGCCTCCCGAGGAGCCGCCGGGAACGTACTCCCGGTTGTGGGGATTGGCTACCGGCCAAAAGGCAGAATACTCGTTGGCCGATCCCATGGCGAATTCATCCATATTCAGTTTTCCAAGCAACACCGCGCCGGCCTGCTTCAGGCGTGACACCGCGGTGGCATCATAGGGGGGAACAAAATCCCGTAACATTTTTGAGGCGCAGGTGGTAGTCATTCCTGCGGTGCAAAAATTATCCTTGACGGCAAAGGGGATCCCATCCAAGGTGGAAAGGCACTTTCCTTCCCTCCGCCGCCGATCCGAGGCCTCGGCTTGGCGCAGAGCCCCTTCCTCGTCCACCAGCAAAAACGCGCCGATGGCAGGATCCTTCTCCCGAATCCGTACAAGATATTCCTGCGTTAACTCCCGGGAAGAGATCTCCCCGGCGGCCAGAGCCCGGGCGTGTTCCTCCAGTGTTTTCTTTGTTTTCATCTCACTCATTCCTGCTTCTCCATGACCCGAGGAACGGCAAAATAGCCGTTTTCACCGTACGCAGATTGCGCCAAAAGAAGCTCTCGCGGCGTACTCTCCAAGGGGGCATCCTCTCGCATTTCCTCCAGAGTGAAGGCCACGGGATAGTTCCCCACGTGCATAGGTAGCTCCTCCAGCTCCTGGGCCAGGGCAAGCATGGCGTTCAGGGAATCCAGGTGCCGTTGCTCCTGCGCCTCGTCCAAGTGGATCCGCGCCACGTGGCTTAACCGCCGCAGATCCTCCAGCGTGAGGATCCGGGTTGCGTTGTTATTCTCCATGGTATTTATCCTTCGTTTTCTTATTTTCCTACACAAAAATGGGAAAAGATCCGTGCCACAATGTCCTCGGACACCGAGCGACCGTCCAGCTCACAAAGCGCAGACATGGCCTCCTCCGCATCGGTACAGCAAAGATCCATGGGAACTCCTGCCTGCAGAGCCGCAATGGCACGGCGTACCGCTTCCAGCGCCGAAACACCGGCGGCGTGCTGCCGTGCATTGGTGAGCACGGCATCCTGCCGAAGATCCAGGGATCCGTCGGTAAAGAGCTCCTCCACCAATTCCTCCAGAGCATGCAGACCCTCGCCGCACTTGGCCGAAAGCTGTACAAAATGAGGGAAGGCAGACGTGTAAAAGGGATCGGGGTCCCCGTTCCACAGGTCGGTCTTATTCAATACGGCAACCAGGTGGGCTCCAGGCAAAGAGGACAGATGCTCCACCAGAGCCCGATCCTCGGCGTCCACCGGACGGGTAACGTCAAAGACGGCCAGAATCAACTCGGCCTGTGACAAAGCCTCCTTGGCTCTGGAAATTCCGATCTGCTCCACAGGATTTTCGGTTTCCCGAAGTCCGGCCGTATCAAACAGATGAAGGGTAACACGTCCCAGGGATACCACCTCGCTCAACACGTCGCGGGTGGTTCCCTCCACGTCAGTCACAATGGCTGCCTCTTTTCCAAGGATTTGATTGTAAAGGGAGCTTTTTCCCGCGTTGGGCTTTCCGCAAATGACCGTGGGAATTCCCTCTGCAATGGCATGTCCCGTATGATAGGTCTTTACCAGCGCGGCTAGGGCTTCCTCACAGGTCTTCAGCGCAAGTATCATTTCCTCGCGACTCATATCGGCCAGATCCTCGTCGGGATAATCGATCTTTGCGTAGATGCTGGCAAGAATGGCGCAAAGAGAACGGTAGATCTCCTCACACCGTCCCTCCACCTTGCCGCCCATGCCCGCATGGGCCAGAGTCAACTGCTCCCGGGTCTGCGCCTCTAGAATATTTCCCAGGGCCTCGGCCGAAGAAAGTCCCATCTTGCCGTTTAAAAAGGCGCGACGGGTGAATTCTCCCGCCTCGGCGGGTCGTGCCCCCGCGGCATATACCGCCGTGAGCACCGTTTGGGTCAGCAACACGCCGCCGTGACAGCAGATCTCCACCGTATCCTCTCCGGTAAAGGAGGCCGGCCCCGGAAAGAAGGTGGCCAGGCCGTCATCCACCGGCAGAAAGGCTCCCGTCCCATCCGGGGCGAGGATCGTGCCGTAAACTGCGGTTCGAGGAGTGGCCTTCTGCAACGGCTTTTGGTTTTTTGGCAAAAATATACGTCCGCAGATCTCCAGGGCCTCGGCTCCCGAGACCCGGATCAGCGCCACGCCGCCCTTCCCTCTCGGCGTGCTGAGTGCCGCAATGGTATCTCCAAGTATCATAAGATCCTTTATCCTTTCCTGATCCTACCGCAGGCAGTTCCCTGCGGTAGAAAAAGGAGGAGAGGAGCCCGCATCTGCGGACTCGTTCTCCCCCGAGTTCATTTGCTTATTCTTCTGTCTTGGGGGCAGGCTTGCTGTCATCCAAAAACATTACGATACGACGGTTGTTCTCGGAACCGATGGAATTGGTGGACACGCCGTCAATTCCCTGTACCTCCGAGTGAATGATCCGTCTTTCATAGGGGTTCATGGGCTCCAGCATAACGCTCTTCTTACCCTTTACCACCTTGGAAGCCATACGTCTCGCAAGAGAACGCAGAGCCTGCTCGCGCTTTGCGCGGTATCCTTCAATGTCCAGGGTGATCTTTACGTATTCCTGCTTCTCCCCCTTCACCTTCTTGTTAGCGGCCAGATTGGCAAGGTACTGGAGAGAATCCAGAGTCTCGCCGTGGTGACCGATCAGAAGGCCGGCCCCCTCACCGTCTACGGTGATCAGGGTATCGTCATTGTCACCATCCTTCATGGCAACTGCAAGATCCAGCTCCATATCGGCAACGATCTTACGAATAAAGTCCAGAGCTACGTCAGCTCTCTTTGCGGTATATACGGCGCTGATCTTGGCGTCGCTGGCACCAAAGCCCAAAAAGCCCTTCTTGCCTTCCTCCAGAACGGTGATCTCCAGCTCTTCTGCCGAAACCCCCAGCTCCTCTGCCGCCTTTGCGCGGGCATCTTCAACGGTCTTTGCCGTTACAATGATCTCTTTTTTCACAATCGTACTCCAATCATTCTCAGTTATTGTCTTTGGAATCGGCGTTGGAATCTTCCTTCGCCTTTTCTTCTTTTTTCTTAGAGCGCTCCTCGTCCTTTACCGAGGTTGCGCCAAAAGGAGAGGCCTCTGCCTTCTTCTTTTGCTCGGCCTGCTCACGCTCTTCGATGGCAGCCTTTCGTGCCAGAGCACGATCGCGGGTATCGTCAAAGTCCTCATCATCGATATAGTGCAACGAGCGAACCTTGCCCACGTTTTCGGATTTCTTCACCACCCGTTTTCCGGCCATTTCCTTGGCCGCCGCCTTGTAGTCCTCTTCGGTAAAGGTGGGAAGAGGCATGACACGGGACAGAATGAACTGCTTGCCGAGACCAACCAAGCTACGGAACATCCAGTACACACCAACCAGTGCGGGAACCATGAAGGTAAAGCACGTAGACATAGCGGGCATGGTGATGTCCATCATCATGTTGGAGCAAGCCACCTGGCGATCCTCCGTGCCGCCGGAGGTAGCAGGATGGTAGGTGAATTTCCGAGTGATCTTAGAGGTCAGGAAATAGGTTGCAAAGGTCAGCACGGGCACCAGCAGGAGCACGTTGAAGCTGCTCAGGCTGGGGGTAAAGCCAAAGTTGATGGGACCAATGTTAAAGTTGGGGATCTGCCCCAAAATACCGTTGAGCGAATTGAACAGGGTTTCGCCGTTGGAATAGAAGGCAAAATCCTTCAATCCATCAATGATCGAGGGATTTGCACGGATGTCCGACAGCAATGCAATGGTGCCATTGCCCGAGAGCGCACCGCCCAGACCGCCTGCCGCCTTGGACGCGGAATAGTACGCGTACAGCGCGGTGGAAAGTCCGTTAGCCTGTCCCAGCACGTAGTGCAGGGGATCGATCACGATGTTATACAGCGCGATCAGAATGGGCATCTGGATCAGGATCTGCAAACAGCCGCTGTAGGGGCTGTAGTTCTCTCTTTGGTAGAACTCCTGGATCTCCTGCTGCATCTTCTGCATGGTGACCTGGTCGGTTCTTCCCTTGTACTTGTTACGGATCGCCATTTCCTTGGGACGAAGCATAGCCTGCTTGATGGAATTCTTCTGCTGCTTCACAGCAAAGGGGATCATCAGAATCTCAATGATCACCGCAAACAGACAGATACCGGCCAGATAACTTCCAAAGCACAGGGTATTGGTGAGCCAGTTTAGGCAGGCACCAATGCCCGAGAGGATCTTATCCCAAAGATTGCCCTTGGCATCGGGATCGTAGGTGGTTTGGAAGGCGCTGATCAAACTGTTCAGGTCGGCCTCGTTCAGGCTCGAATATGCAAAGGTCAGCTTTTTGGATTCGCTTGCCTTTTCATTGGCCGTGGTGATCACGTTGATAGCCGCCTGCAGGTTGGGGGTGCCAAGATCGGGACGCTCCACCGTAAGATCAAAGCCGGGCACGGTCATATCGTATCCGCGCTTTGCGGCAACCAGCATATCCCGGGGATCAAAATTCTTAGCGGAATACACCGAAACCATCATGTTCGCGATCTGCTCCAGTTGCTCCGCTGTCATGCTGTTGGCGCTGGAATCCACCGAAGGCTTTTGCGCCGAAAGCGTGGGCGTGGTATTCTGACGTCCGGAAACGCAACCGCTCAGGGTTGCCACCAGCAAAAGCAAGGTTACAAGCAGCGTAAGACCCTTGGCAAATGTTCTTGTTTTCTTCATTATTAGGTGTTTTAACTCCCTTCTGAGTATTGGGAACGCACCGCCGATGTTTTATGTCCCGCGCGGTGCCGCGGTAAATTCATTGTGCGTTATCTTCTCCACGTTTATCCAGCTCCAGGCCGTATTCCTCGGGATAAAAATACTTGGTGAGCGGGATTCGCTGATAGCGAGGATTCCGCAAGCCCCTTTCGGGAACCGGATCCCATCCGGCACGTCCAAAGGGTTGACACCGAAGGATTCGCAAAATCGCTAACAGACTTCCAATAATCAAGCCACGCTTTTGCAACGCCTCGATGGCATAGGAGGAACAGGTAGGAGAAAAACGGCAACAAGGCCTTCCCTTAAGAGGAGAAAGGTATTTTTGGTACAACCGGATCAGCCGGATCAAAAGCCACCTCATGGCAGCACGGGATCCCGCAACAGCTCCAACCTTCCAAAGCCCTTCCGCAATTCCTTAGCGATCTCTGTGGATTTGGCCGTAAGGATCGTATCCCTTGGGCTGATCACCACCAAAAATCCGGTTTTAAGCTCGGGCTCCACGGCACGATACCCTGCACGCAGGATCCGCTTGACCCGATTTCGCTGAACGGCGCCGCCCACCTTTTTGGTAACCGAGAGTCCCAACCGATTGTAATACTTCTTTTGGGGATGAGCCAGCATCAGCCGCTTTGCCGCGAAATCTCGCAGAACAAAAACAGAAAGATACCGTCCGGAATAGCGTTTGCCTCTTTGAAACGTTTTGTTGTACAAATGGTGTTCCTTCAACGTTGTGTACTTCATTTTGCCATCCTTAGCATATGCTTCCGTAAAATGTAGATTTGAATTTTTTGTTGTTTTAAAATAGTTGCCGACAAATAAAAACACCGACAGCGAGTGGCGGAAACGCTTCTTCAGCAGTCGGAGTTTTTATGTTGGACAGCAAACGCTTGTGGGCCTGCCTGCCGGAGATCCGGAAAGCATTAGTAGGTCAGTCTTTTTCTGCCCTTTGCGCGTCTTCTCTTCAATACGTTTCTGCCATCAGCAGTCTTCATTCTTTTTCTGAAGCCATGCTCCTTTTTTCTTTGACGCTTTTTGGGTTGATAAGTTCTCAGCATCGTATGCACCTCCTTTGGTTTAAATCGGAAGCGTATTGCTCTTGCAGCAATAAAATACGCTTTTACACAATGACATTCTACATTATACCTTATTCTTTTCTTTTTGTCAAGGCATTTTTAAATTTTTTCCAAAAAACTTTTTTATTTTTCTTCTTCTCGCTCCCGCGCAAGATCTCTTCTGCGATTAACAAAAAAGAGGACAAAGTCCACCGAGACCATGCAAAGATTCAAAACATAGAACGCAAACACATACGTGATGTTCCCGGAAAGGATCTTCCCAACGATCCCTGCAACGTATCCCATAATAATAAAGGTAAGAAACAACACGCTCTTCCCCTTTGCAGTCCCAGAGCGCAGAGATTTGACGATGTTTACGGGCCAGGATACGCCAAAGCAGATCACCATGATCGCCTCCAAAATTTCGGTCATAAACCTTCTCCTTTTCATTTTTTATATTGTAACACAGACAGACGGAAAACACAAGAAAAAAATTGTCTTTTTATCGAACAATATTGACGAAAAATAAAAAGAATGTTATAATATGGATAACCTCGTGAAAGGAGGACCCGCCGTGGAGATCCTGAAGGATAGTGATTTTCGAAAAGAACTGAAAAGTAGACCTCGTCCGGGATATTTGTTCTTTGGGGATGAGGATTACCTCAAGGCCTTTGCCCTGCGGCAGGCGCGGGAACAGCTCTCCCCCGATCCCACCCTGGCCTTCTTTAACGAGATCCGCATTGACGCTCTGGAATATACGCCCCAAAAGCTGCTGGACGCCCTGATGCCCATGCCCATGATGGCTGACAAAAAGCTGGTGACGCTGAACGGTTTAAATTTTCTTTCCATGCGTTCCAATGAGCTGGAGGAGCTTTGCAACGTTTTGGAGGAGCTTCCCAACTACGATTACAATACCCTTATCATATATGCGGCAGCCGATTGCTTTGATCCCGGAATTCTTCCCAAGCGGCCCTCTACGACCCTGACCCGCCTGAGCGCCCTGGTGACCCCTGTGCAGTTTGAGCATTGCACTACGGCAAAGCTGACGGCCTGGATCCAAAAGCATTTCGCTCACAACAACGTACAAGCCTCCCCTGCCCTCTGCTCCCATATGGCCGAATACTGTGGACATAGCATGTTCGTGCTGGCCAATGAGATCGATAAGCTTTCCTTCTATCTTCAATATCATCAGCAGACCGAGGCCACCGAGGAAGCTCTGCACCTGGTATGCACTCCCGCCGTGGAATACGACGCCTTTGCCTTCACCAACGCCATTATGGCGGGCCGCGCGGAAATGGCTCTGGCCATTCTGGCAGATTATCGTTTCCGCAAGGTGGATCCCTTGATGATCCTGGGAGACGTGATCCGGGTGATCTACGAAATGATCGGTGTGTACACCATGACACGAGAGGGCGTTTCCAACGCCGAGATGGCCACGGCGCTGAAATCCCACGAATTCCGTATTGGACTCTATCAGAAAAGCCTTCGACAGACCGACGAAAAGCGGCTCAAAAGCGCCCTTGCCGCATGCGAGATCGCCGACGCCGCCCTTAAGCAATCCCCCAAGGGCTATGCCCCTCTGGAACGGCTGATCTGCTCACTTTAAAAATAAAAAGGATGCTACCCTAAGGTAGCATCCTTTTTCATTGCTATTTTTGATTACTTCTTATCTCTGGGAAGCTTCATCATATCCAGGATATCGTCATCGTCGTCATCCACGCGCTTCTGCACGGGTCTTTGCACCGGCTTAACGATCTTCTTGGCGGGCTCCTCGGCCACGGGTCTTACCACCTTGGGAGCGGCGACCGCCTTGGCGCTCTCCTTACGGAAGGGGGACTCGGGGTTGGTGGGTACACCTGCGATGCGACGCATTGCATCCTCGGGCTTCTTCTCAAAGCCGGTGGCAATGATGGTGATCTTCATCTCATCCTCCAGCTCGGGATCAAAGGCTACGCCCCAGATGATGTTCGCATCGGGATGGGCCTCCTGAGAGATGAGGGTGGACGCCATATCCACATCGTCCAGACCTACGTCGGGAGATACCAGGAAGCTGATCAGAATGCCCTTGGCACCCTTGATGGAGGTTTCCAGCAGAGGACTGGAAATGGCTTCCTTAGCGGCCTGCTCGGCCTTATCCTTACCCGTAGCAGAGCCTACGCCCATGTGTGCGTAGCCTGCGTTTGCCATAACGCTGGTAACGTCGGCAAAGTCCAGGTTGATGAACGCGGGCTGGGTGATCAGCTCGGAAATGCTCTTTACACCGCGACGGAGAACGTCATCGGCAATACCGAAGGCATTGGAGAGGGAGAGTTTTGCGTTAGAGACCTGCTTCAATCTTTCGTTGGGGATCACCACCAGGGAGTCCACGTACTGTGCCAGCTCGGCAATACCGGCCTCGGCCTGTTCCATTCTTCTCTTTCCTTCAAATGCAAAGGGCTTGGTTACAATACCAACGGTAAGCACGTCCAGCTCTCTGGCCACCCGTGCAACCACGGGAGCCGCGCCGGTACCGGTACCGCCGCCCATGCCTGCGGTGATAAACACCATATCGGTGCCTTCCAGGATGTTGCGGATATCGTCAATGGATTCCTCTGCGGCACGGGCACCGATCTGAGGGTTGGCACCTGCGCCAAAGCCCTTGGTGATCTTTTCGCCCAGCACCAGCTGGTTGGGAGCCTCGGACTTCCGAAGCGCCTGACGGTCGGTATTCACCGATACGAAATCCACACCGCGAATATTGGTAACGATCATGCGGTTGACTGCGTTGTTTCCGCCGCCGCCAACACCGATCACTTTAATGTTAACACCACATTCCAAGCTATCATCATGTTCAAACGTCATCTTTTTTGTCCTCCCGAACTTTCCAAATATCTTTTTTCAAGCCCACCGTGGGCTATGCACAGACCTATTTATTATATAATACTATTTTTTTTGCAACATTTCAAGATGTTTTTGAATTTTTTTTTGAAAATTTGCATTTATTTTTTCATTTTTGAACTGTTTTCGCAAAAAAGAGGGGGAAACCTGTAGATTTCCCCCTCTTTGCGTTCAAATTTACTGCAACAGCAGGTCACCCGCGCTGACCACACGGTAGGTGGGCTTTACCGTAGAAGAAACGTCCACCACGGCACAGTTTGCAAGCCCTCCCTTGCTTTCCAGAATCTCGTGAACCAGCGCCATCTTGGTATCCAACTCGCTGACCTTGCCCAGCTCTACGCGGCAGACGCGATCCATGATGTAGGACACCTGATACTTCTTGGAAAAATCCACCGAGCTTACCAAAGGAAGAATTCCCTTCTCCTCCATCTTTTGCAGGAGCTTTTCCACGTAATCCATATTCATATCCGATTCCACGAAGTGGATGGTTCCCCCAACCGTCAGGGCGGCAATGGGAGGAAGCTCCACGTAAAGGAGAGAATCCATGGGCGTTTGCATATCCACCTGCCGCAGAACGCGGAACGAGGAATCAAACACGATGTAAGAATCATTAAAGGCCGTGTACATCAGATTCTCCTTCTCCACCACCGTAATGCAGAGGGTGAAGAGAGAGCGACTGCTGATGCGAACGCTTTGCACGTAAGGACAGGCGTCCGCCACACGGTTGGCGGCGGCGTTGGCATCCAAAGCCAGGAGCTCATCCCCCACGGCGATCTGTGCCCCGGCAATGATCTGCTCGGCGCTGTAATAGCGATTCCCTTCCACCACGAGGTTCTTCACGCGAAGGGTGGGCAGGATCACCAGCAACAGTCCCAGTACCACGATACAGCTCCCAAGAAGCATCATGACCAGACGCAGAAGTCCCAAAACGCCCGGATCAACCTTTCTTCTCCGGCCCGAAGGTCTTCTCATATTTTGTTGTGTTCTTACGGCTTCCCGATCCATAACGTGTACCTATCCTTGTTGTTTTTTATCCTTGCTTTGCTCCATTCGTCAGCCGCAGGATCTCCTCCCAGATGCGTCGATTGGCATCGGGATCGGCAAAGGGACGAATGTTTTCTTCCAGGCGCTCTCGCGCCTCCTTGGAAAACGCAACCTGCTCCAAGGCTTTTTGCAGAGTGCCCTCCTCCAAGGTGGATTCCTCCACCAGCAGGGCGGCACCCGCATCGGCCAGAGTCTTGGCGTTATGATATTGATGATTTTCCGCAACGTAGGGTGAGGGGATCAGCACAGCCGCCTTCCCAAGCAGAGCAAGCTCGGAGAGGGTGACTGCCCCAGCGCGGCAGATCACCAGATCGGCCGCCGCCATGCGGAGAGACATATCGTAAATATATTCGGTGATCTGACAGTTCTCAAAAGCCTGCAGCCCCTGCACTTCGTATTCGGCCAGAGTTTCTGCGTGGTCCCGCTTTCCCGTGGCGTGCAGATGCAGTACCTTGGGGTGCTTGCTGACGAACGTTTTCATGGCGCGTACCACAGCACGGTTGATGGCTTCGGCTCCCAAGCTTCCTCCAAAAGAGAGAACGAAGAACCGATCCGGAGCAATTCCCAGGGTACGTCTTGCCTCCACCTTGGAGCAACCGCCAAAGCCGCCACGCAGGGGGTTTCCCACCTTGAGAATGGGTTTGGAGGTTTTGAGGTATCCTGCGGTGCTCTCAAAATTCGTCCAAATGCAATCCACCTTTTTCTGGAGCTGACGAATGGTGAGACCGGGAATCGAATTGGATTCGTGAACTGCGGTAGGGATCCCCATCCGTGCCGCTGCCGCCGTGATAGGCCAGCAGGCATAGCCTCCGGTTCCGATCACGATGTCCGGACGGAAATCGGTCAGAATCTTTTTGGTCTTGGGCAGGTAGGGAGAGGTGAGCGCCAGCCAGGCCGCCCGAAGATTGGAAAGGGACAGAGAGCGGCGAAAGCCTTGGGATTCCACAAAATGCAAAGGGTATCCCTCTCTCGGTACCAGCTCGGCCTCCTTGCCGTTGCGGATCCCAACGAACTCGATCACCGCACCGGGATCGTTTTGTCGAATGGTATGGGCAATGGCAAGAGCCGGGTTGATGTGCCCTGCCGTGCCGCCGCC
>JAEIGA010011349.1_pt1 | contig 13533 bp, 9 predicted proteins | sample 9270691 | NCBI WGS metagenome assembly JAEIGA01 (sample SAMN17057246, study PRJNA624740) | gut metagenome | biome: biome; isolation source: fecal sample | host: Bos grunniens | place: China: Xizang | collected 2019
GGTGTCGATCGTATTATGTTCGACAACTTCTCGGTGGAGCAGACTCGCGAGGCGGTGGCATTGGTGGCTGGTCGTTGCGAGACGGAGTCGAGTGGCGGTATCACTCTCGAAACCTTGCGCGACTATGCCGAAACGGGCGTTGATTTCATCTCGGTAGGTGCTTTGACCCACCAGATTAAATCGCTCGATATGTCGTTGAAAGCCTGCTAAATAGAGAGATCGATGGACGAGAAAAACAGTATGATTTTTCACCCCGTAACAGTGGCCGACAAGCCACTGTTCGAGTATTATCTTCTCTCGTCCGAGGAGCAGAATTGCGACCTCAATTTTGCCAATATTTTTTGTTGGAGCAGCACCTATCATAGCGAGGTTGCCGAGGCGGCAGGATTCCTTGTTATTCGCTTCGATAATGGGGGAGCGAAGAGCTATATGCAGCCTGTTGGCAATGGCGATAAGGCGCTGGTTTTGGAGCTGTTACGAAGGGATGCCTTCGAGCAACGCACGCCGCTTCGCCTCTATGGACTCTCTCGCGAGTGGCGCTCGTTTTTGGAGGAGAAATACCCGTCGGAGTTCGCCTTCGATGCTCCGCGTTCGTTGTGCGATTACATCTATCGAACGGAAGATTTAGCCACTCTGCAAGGGCGAAAATATCAACCAAAGAGGAATCATCTGAACCACTTTGTTGCGCGCCATAATTGGCGCGTAGAGCCACTGTCGAAGAGTAATATTTGCGATTGTATGGCGTTGAATGACAAGTGGTTGAGTGGGCGAGTCTTGGGCGAGACCGAACGCGCCGAACAGCTCGCTCTGCATCGAGCTTTCGACCACTTCGACGAACTCGATTTGCGAGGTTTGGTCTTGTATGCCGAGGATGTGCCGGTGGCCTTTTCGTATGGCACGCCGATAACGCAAAAAACATTCTGCACCCACATCGAAAAACACGATTCCGAGGTGCAAGGAGCCTCTACAATGATAAACCGTGCGATGGCACAATCGCTCGAAGAGGAGTTCGAGTTCATAAATCGCGAAGATGACCTCGGATTGGAGGGTTTGCGCTTTGCGAAGATGTCCTATTATCCGACCATTTTGCTGGAAAAAATTTCGGCTCTGCATCTGACCGAAGAGCAGCGCGAAATGCGTGCTATGTGGCACGAAATATTTGACGACGAAATTCACGAAATAGACTCTTTCTTAGTGAAGCACGATGATGCTATACCTCTGATTCACAAGGAGAACGGGGCGGTCGTGTCGATGTTGTTTGTGGTGCCGTTGCAGATGTGGAATAGGCGTGTTGCCTACATCTATGCCGTTGCCACCAAGCCCCAATTTCGGGGTCGTGGCATAGCGTCTAAATTACTGAACAAGGCGTTGAAAATGGTTGGCGAAAGCCGCTGTTTTGATGTTGCAGCACTTATTTCGAGCAGTGCCGACTCGAAGCGCTTGTACGAGCGGTTGGGCTTCGAAGATAGTCAAATGCCGATGGAGTTTTCGGCTACCGATTATCTTGGCACAGGCTCGCCAAACCACGATTTGGCTATGACAAAAGCTGTAAAATAAAAAAAGCCAAAGGCGAATGGCCAATGGCTTAGAGTGAAAGGGGTTGAGTGTCTTCTCAACCCTTATTTGTTGCTCTCCTTTGCGAGTTGCTCGGCGCGAGCGAGTGCCAAATCGATGTGATCGAGGACATTATCCTTGCCGACCTTCTCGACGATACCTGCACGCTCAATAGCGTTGAAGACACGCTTGTTAACGCCCGAAAGAATAACGGTCTGTCCCGCCTTAATGGCAGCCTCGATGAAGATTTCGAGGTTGTGCAAACCTGTTGAGTCGATGAATGATACCTTGCGCATACGGATAATACGTATCGGCATAGCATCGCGCATCGAAGCCATCTCCTCGAATCGGGTTGCGATACCGAAGAAGAGCGGGCCATTGATTTCGTAAACCTCCACGCCCTGTGGGATAGCGAGGTGAACATCACCCTCCTCGCCATCGTGGTGGAGCTCCATCTCATCGCGCAAAACCGAGATCTTCGATGTCTCCATAATGCGGCGAACAAAGAGTACCACAGCCAAAATCAATCCCACCTCGATAGCGATTGTGAGGTCGAAGATGATTGTCAAAAGCATTGTGGTAAAGAGGATTGCGATATCCGAGCGCGACTGACGGCACATCGAACGAATAGTGCGCCAGCCACTCATATTGTACGATACCATAATCAGCACACCGGCCAAGCAAGGCATTGGAATTGCTCCTACCAAACCTCCCAACAAGAGAAGAACAAGAAGCAGAACCAACGTGTGAACGATGCCGGCAACAGGCGTACGTCCACCATTGTTGATATTTGCCATTGTACGTGCGATAGCGCCTGTGGCAGGGATTCCGCCGAAGAATGGAACAACGATATTTGCTACACCTTGTGCCATAAGCTCCGTGTTGGAGTTGTGGCGCGAGCTGATTACGCCATCAGCCACCATAGCCGAGAGCAGCGACTCGATAGCACCCAACATTGCGATTGTAAATGCGGTTGGAAGCAGCGACTGAATAGTTGCCCAAATAGGCTGATCGCCGAGCGACGGAAGGCGGAACGAAGGCAAGCCCGAAGGGAGCTCGTAGAGGTCGCCGATAGTAGCTACGGGGTGGATGCCCGCAAACTTCTCCAAAGCCCAGCAAAATGCTGTCATTATGATAATTGCGACCAAAGAGCCCGGCATTTTCTTGGAGACTTTCGGGGTGAAGATGATGATGAGAATCGACATCAATCCGATGCCCAAAGCCCACCAATTTGTCTTGCCGATATTCTCGAAGTAGCAAGCCCACTTCTCGAAGAACTCAGCCGGAACTTTCTCGATGCCGAGTCCCAAGAGGTCGTTAATCTGCGTAGAGAAGATTGTTACGGCAATACCGGCGGTGAAGCCCACGATAATAGGGTAGGGCATAAACTTGATGATTGAGCCGAGCTTGAACAGGCCCATCAGCACCAACATCACACCCGCCATAATGGTTGCGATGGCCAAACCGCCCACTCCAAACTGCTGGATAATGCCATAGATGATGACGATAAAAGCGCCTGTCGGACCACCAATCTGCACACGCGATCCGCCGAGTGCCGAAATGATAAAACCTGCGATGATAGCAGTTACCAAACCCTCGGTAGGGCCCACTCCCGAGGCGATACCGAATGCAATGGCAAGCGGAATAGCCACGATGCCGACAATAATACCCGCCATAATATCCTTCGCAAATTTTGCGCGGTCGTAGTGGCGCAAAGTGTAGAATATTTTCGGGTCAAAATCGATAGAAAATTGAGGTTTCATACTCTCTGTTTGTTCAAAAAAAATTAACCTAACGTGCCGCAAAGGTAGGCTAAAAATTGCCAATTTTGCTTGTTTTGCGATAAAAAAATTTACGTGCACGCACGTTGCTACTGCAATCGGTTGATAATCAATATGTTATAGGGGGGGGTAAATGGAATACAATATCAAGCAAAGATTTTTCAACATTTTTTCGTAAATTTTTGATAATTTTTGTAAAAAAAATACTACTTTTGTATCGGTGAGGACTATCTACGATAGTGAGCATATAATTTTTTAGTTTTTTCGACCCGAAAATATAATGATGCAGAGGATGAGATATAGCTTTTTGCTTGTTGTGGCAATGTTGCTCTGTTTGGCAACAACGGCAAGAGGTTCAGAAATAGATATTTGCGAAGCCGACACATTGTCGCAGCAGGGCAAGGAGGCTGGTAAAAACACAGAGATTTCGGTACAAGAGATTCACGATATTGCAATCTACTACGAGCACGACAGAGCGTGGCCTCGTTGGGACTATGCATCCAACCGTCTTACCTACGAGATTCTTACCAAGGCGGTCTATCAGTTGTCGCGACAGTTGAACAACCGCGCAATGGTGATTCAGGGAGCGGCTTCGCCAATCGGATCGGACAGATACAACGCCAATTTGGCGATGCGTCGAGCACAAGTGCTCCGCGACATTGTTACCCGTATGGAGGGCGGTGCCAACATCTACATCGAGGTTCGATCTTCCGGCGAGGACTGGGATTCGTTCCAGGAGTATGTCGAGGCTAATTACGACAAGCCGAACCGCGATCGTGTGATTGAGATTCTTCGCAAGAAGATATCGAATGACGATAAAGAGAGGGAGTTGAAGGCACTCGACAAGCATAAAACTTGGCGATTATTGGTGAAGGAGTATATGGCAACAGCACGTAATGCTGCTGTCATTCGTTTTGTTGAGAAGAAGGATTTGAGCCCTAAAAAGCCTCTCTTCAAGCCGCTTCCACCGCTGGTTTTGTCCGATTTGAGTCGCGCACCTTTTGCGTTGAAGCCAATCTTGAAGCCTATCAAGTGGCCTGAGCGCAAGATGCGTACTACCGACTTTACCTCGTTGGAGGTCTATCGCGGCAAGGCCGACGTAATCGAGACTCCAAGTTGGGATGTCGAGGTGAATCCTTTGGCTGAGGGCTCTTTGGAGCGTCCGCTTATCTTCACTGCGAAGCAGGATGTTGCCGAGGGGTTGCACTTCCCTGCGCTCCACGTTGCTGAGGGCGATATGTCGCGTCCGCTCATCTTCACTGCAAAGCAGGATGTTGCCGAGGAGTTGCACTTCCCTGCGCTCCACGTTGCCGAGGGCGATATGTCGCGTCCGAGCATCTTCACTGCGAAGCAGGATGTTGTCGAGGAGTTGCACCTCCCTGCACTTTGCGTCTCAGCTTCGGATATATTGCGTCCGAGCATCTTCACCGCAAATCAGTCGTTGGTAGATTACTCGGCTATGCCTTGTGGTGTTGGCGCTATTGCATCGTCGGATATGTTGCGTCCTAATATCTTTGCGAATCGTGCAGATGTCACCGCCTTTATGGCGACACCGCCGTTTGCTATGGGACGAGTTTTGCAGGGCGATTTGAAACTTCTGCCACCGATTTTTGTTCCCCGAGTTGGCATCAATGCCGAGTTGGATATGAACAACGGAATTTCGTGGGTGAACTTCGCCGATCTTATGTTGCCACATACGGAGCCTATCACTAAGATTTGGCGCAAGCCTGTTGTTGCCATTCGTAGCAACTTGCTTGTTCCGGCGTTGAATATTGGCGTTGAGGTCCCTATCAAGACAAATTGGTCGGTTGGAGCCGACTACTACTTCCCGTGGATTTGGCCGAAGAAGGACAACAAGAACTGTTTCGAGTTGTTGACTTGGGGAGTTGAGGGACGATATTGGTTTGGAAAGGATAGAACGGTGTTTGATCGTTTACAGGGTCACTCCGTTGGTGTTTATGGTTATATGGGTTACTACGACTTTGAGCGCAACTTCCAGGGACAGCAGGGAGAGTTTGTGAACTTCGGAGTCGACTATACCTACGCAATGGCGGTAGGTAAGAAGAAGGCTATTCATTTTGAATTCTCAATTGGCTTGGGCTTCATCCATTCGCAGTCAAGAAAGTATTCTGTTATCGAGTCGGCAGGACCGCTCATCGACAACAAGATTACGCGAAAGATGAACTTCTTTGGTCCAACCAAGGCGAATGTCTCGCTCGTAGTACCTATTTTCAAGCGCATTAAGGTAGAGGGAGAGGAGTAGGTTGAGAATAGTTACACGTACCATACTGATAGCTGCCCTTGTTGCGGTGGTATTCTCCTTCGTCGGTTGCAAGCGTCGACCGATGGAGGAGCAGTATTTGCGTGTGTACCTCGACTTGACTATCGATAGGGATGTCACCAACTACGAGGTTCCCGACAGCGAGCCGGGCCTTATGCGTGTGGCATTCTTCGATGCTGTTTCGGGTGAGTATCTTAGCCACGACTTCGTGGAGGAGCCGGGAGGTTACATCTTCGCTCCGTATGGCGATGTCGATATGGTGGTCTATGACCTTGATGCAGGCGATACATATATCCGAAACTACTATTCGTGGCCAAGTATCGAGGCCTATACCAACGAGATTAGCGAGCAGCAGCGTAGCCGCTTTACCCGCTATTTGCAGTCGCGTGTCGATACGCGCCCTTCGTACGAGGATATTCGCCTTACACCGGATCATCTCTTTGTTGCACGCGAGCGCAATATCCATATTCCACAACACATCTCCGAGGACGTATTTATTATTAGAACAACAGCTCACTCGGTTGTTGAGAGTTGGACTGTCGAGATTGATGGTATCGAGGGTATGGAGTATGTTGGTAGTGTCTCTATGATGCTTTCGGGCCAGGTAAGTTCCAACTTTATCTCTACAAATACCCGTTCGGAGGAGCCAATTGCAATCTACTTTGATGTAATCAGTGCACAACGACGCAACTCGGTGTTGTATTCGCAGTTCGAGACCTTCGGACGCGAAAAGACAAGTGGCGAGACTGCGTTGTTGAGTGTTCTATTTACCGATGTGGAGGGCCACCCTTATATGTACAACTTCGATGTTTCGGATCAGATGGAGAACAATCCTGAACAGCATATTATTATTCGCACCGACATAAATATCCCTAAACCGGAAGCCGGAGGTGGTTTCAAACCGGAGGTTGATGGCTGGAAGGAGCACGAGTTTGGTTTTGATATTTAATGGATGAGGTGAGCGTATAGAGCAGATTGATAAACGATAAAACCAAGTAACCTAAAAACATAAACACAAAATTAACAACTAACAACAAGAGAGAAAATTAGAACTAAAAACCAAAAACAGAACAACAAAACGAGAGAAGACGAAAAACAAAAATTATTAAAAAACAGAAAAGAGAGAAGAAAAAGTTTTCAAAAACAAAAAATTTTCACTATTTTTAAACCAAATTTTATTCACTTATTTTTTTAACTTTCAAAAACTTATTAGTTATGAAAAAGATTTTATTATTTGCTGCTGCAGCGATGGTATCGTTGAGCAGTTGTGTTCAGACCGACGAGGTTTACACAGGTGGTGTTAAGGAGATCGGCTTTAAGGCTGGTGCTACTCGTGCTGCTATCGAGGGAGGCAAAATTACAGAGGGTAATATCTCTGTTTATGGTGCTTGGGATGCTGATGGCGATGAAACTGCTAAGAACTGGGTTTCATACTTCACACCAAACGCAGTAACTGAGTTTGTAGACAAAGGTGGAAACATCTGGGGTGGTACCCCTGCACAGTACTGGCCAAATGTTGGTCATATGCAGTTTATTGCACACTATCCACACAATGCTGGTATGAATGTAGCTCTCGATGCTGCTACTGGTATCACAGGATACGCTGTTGCTGGTATTGCTGCTGATTCGCAGGTAGACGTTCTCTTTAGCGACCTTGTTACTGCAAAGACTCTTGGTGCTCAGCAGTCTTTGATTTTCCACCACGCAAAGGCGTTGCTTAAGTTGGTGTTCAACACTACTATCGATACCGATTTGCACGAGGTTAAGCTCGTATCGGCTAAGATTGCTGACGTTGTACTTGGTGGCGATTTGAACGTTACTGTTGCAAATCCACACAGTACTGCAGAGTGGACAACTGCAACCCCTACTAAGCAGGAGTACGAATTCACTAATGTTCCTACTACTGCAATGGTAAAGGAGACTAACTACGACCAGACTACTTCTGCAATGGTTGTTCCTGGTAATCAGACTAAGCTTACTATCGTTTACACCCTTAATGGCGAGGAGAAGACTGCTACAGTGGATCTTTCAGCCGAGGCTGCTTGGGTAATGGGTCACAAGTATACCTATACTCTCACTATTACTCCAAAGTTCACCAACGAGATTTTGTTCGACTGTACTGTTGATACTTGGGTGGAGGAGCCTGGATTCGAAGGTAATATCTAATCTTTACAAAGCTTTAATCCGTGGGGGCTTGATCGCCCCTACGGGTACTATTACTTAATCGAGAATTGAGATGCGTAAGGTATTGACAATAGTGATAGCAATATTGGTTTTGGTCGGATGCAACAGACCAAAGCCGATTGATGGCCCAAGACGAATAGGTTTTGCGTCGCTGATGCCTCGCGCAATTGTGGAGGATTTGGAGGATTTGCAACAGCAGGAGATAAGACTGTTTGGCTCGTTCGATATTAACGGTAAAACCGCAAATCTGTTCAATGCCGAGCGCCTCTACTACGATTCGGAACTTCCGGGTTGGAACTACGACAATACTCAATTTTGGATTAAGGGCGCGCAGTACCGTTTCAGCGCAATATGCCCATATATGGTGGAGGGTACCTACTCCGATGCCGATGGCAGAGTTACGATAGAGGGTTATGTAGGCTCGTCGGATAGTCCCGACTTGATGTATGCCACATCCGAGCGCGACCTTGCTGCTGCGGAGGACTACTCGGTAGTACCGTTTAATTTCCATCACGCGTGCGCGTCCGTACAATTTAATATTGTAAACGCCTCGAATGCGCCGTTGTTGCAAGTGCGCAACTTGCGACTTGTGGGGTTGCAGAATCGTGGTAACTTCACCTTCGACACCGCAGGCAATGCGGAGTGGGAGTTGGATGGCACAACCGAAACAGGCGATGCCTACGCAGGAACCTGCGTGCTGCCCGACGGAGGACTGCCGGTAAACTTGAATGTGCAACATCCGCTCTACGAAAATGGTGCGCTGTTGGTGTTGCCGCAGTCGGTCTACAAGACCGGTATAACGCTCCACTTGGAGTACCTTATGGCTAATAGCGACGGTGTTTACAATATTCGTGATATCGAGCTTGGCTGGTCGGGTGGAGCAGCACCTACCGAGTGGAAGGCGGGCGTGAAGTATGTATACACAATGACCATCACCGAAAACACCGCTACCCTCAATGTTATGGTGGTGGATTGGGTTGATCACTATGTAGATTTGTAGGAGGAACAGGGATGAAACGACCATTGCAGATACTTATTGCTTTGTTGTTTGCGGCGTTGTCGACAGGGTGCGACAACGGCGATATTGCGGTTGGCGACTTGGGCGAGATAGCCTTCAACGCCAAACATATTCTGCGTGCATTGGACCAGGAGGGTATGAATAGCGGTAAGGGAAAGGTGTTTGTCTACGGTGTGATGAACAACACCACAACCATATACAGCAAAGCCGAAGTCACTCGCGATGCCGCAACGGGCAAATGGTTCCCTTCGACCAAAAAGAATTGGGTCGATGGCAGCAGCTACTCGTTTTACGCCTACGCCTACAACACAAATTCGGGTTTGTCATTTGCCTCGGGTAAGGATGGACTCGAAATAACGGTGGCACAGCCTTCGACCTACAACGAGTCTGCTATGATCGATTATCTGCTCTCCTACACCTTCAAGGTGGCCGACGGAGCGATGAAGCCGATTGTGCCTCTCTACCTCGAACACGCAATGGCGTTGGTAGAGATATATGTTGTGCGAGGCAATATGTTCGAGGCGCGACTTAAAAAAATGACCTTCGAGAATATCTACCGCGAGGGCTTGATGAAGTGCACCTCGCAGGCGATAGTGAACTCGGGCGAGCGCAATGTGTGGCAGGTGATACCGTCGGGTACGGACGATGTGAAGTACACCTTTACGCCAACCTCGACAACCACGATTGGCGACAAGCGCGAAACAACCGCCGCAAAGATGTCGATAATGTGTCTGCCTCAGCAGATTACGGCAAATACCAAGCTCACAATCGAATTCGAGGTGAACGAGAAGGTTACACCCGAAAGCTCCGACAACTGGGTGTCGCACAAAGAGGAGTTCAAGCTCTTCAACTACAACCCTGTAAACTACCAATCGGGCCACCGCATCATATACACCGCAACTATCGACTCGGGTGTAAACCTCGAAGGCGTGGTTAAGGATTGGATAGATGTAGATTATATCGAGGGTACGGTGTTGCCTGAGATCGAATAGGAGAAGAAGGAATGAAGAGGATTTTTACATACATATCACTGATAGTCATCGTAGCAATGGCTGCGTTGTCGTGTCTGAACAGTGGTGAACTTGGCATAGAGGAGGGTAAATCGAGCCGAGTGCGACTGTGGGCCGATATTGGTTACTCGCCAAATGTAATCTATACGTCGCAGTCCACACGCGGAAATGCCAACTCCACAAGTGGCATCATCGACGCTGCTACCGACACGCTGATACAGATGGGTATGGCTCGTATCGACGAGTTGCACTCCCCTTCATATCCGGGATTCTTCGGCTTGGGCGAACCGATACTCGCCGAAATGGGCAGACCCGACCCGTCAAACAGTTACATCCGCGACATAAACTTCACAAGCGCCGCACAGTTCTTCTACAATACGACGGACCACGTGAAGTATGTGGCTTGGCAGCCTTGGCTGCCGGGTGAGGAGGGCTACGAGTACAACTCGACCGCTTCGGCCACTACGGTCAAAATGCCTATCACGGGCGACTCGGATATCCTCTACGGAAATGTTACCACCGGCTCGCAGGCCGAGGGCTTCGAGTTGATGACCTTCGACCACGCGTTGTGCGTATACCGCATCTACGTCTACCAGATGCAGGAGGGCGACATCCAAGGTTCGGCTTGGGGTGTGCTCCAAGAGATGACTATCGAGGAGATGGCAACATCGTGTACGCTGACACTCCCAACGGACGAAACCGGTACGTTTGGGGTAGAGTATGAGGGCTGCGAAGACCTCGTATTGTCCGATCCGAACAACAATATCTACTTCTCGCCGGGCGACAAGATCCCTGCGGGTTTGTCCAACCGACGTATGGTGGCAAAGTGTGTGGCAGCACCGCCGGCAAGCGGACTGCTCAATATCTCGCTTGAAACATCTGCTGCAACAGCACGTCAGCGAGTATCTATTGCACGAAATTTCAGACCGGGACACGCCTACGATATCGTATTGCGATTCTCGGATCACGGCTTGATAAATGCCGATGTGTCGGTTAGCGAGTGGTTGCGCTACGAGAATATTGTCGAGCAGGATGTCGATGTGGATATGTTCTACAACCTTTCGAACTATGAGTCGGCCAACTCCTATATCGTCAACTCGGCAAACTACGGCTATTGCTTTGATGGTACGGTGAAGGGTAACGGCCAAAATTCGTTGGTTGGTGGTGCCGATACCTCGATCAATCCGGGCTATATCGACATCTTGTGGGACGATACCCCTATGATTACCATCGACGGCGTGCAGCGTAAGGCCTTGACACTCGATCTTCACGAATTGTCGTTGGGTAGAGTGTTGTTCCACGTGCAGGGAAATCCAAATGACATCGACGATAAGCAACTCCTCTCGGAGGGTAATGTTATCATTGCAGCATACGACCACGAAGGCGGTAATGTGTTATGGACTTGGCATATATGGATTACCGACCGTGTGAAGTTGCAGGGTTATCCGAACGGATATATCGTACAGGACCGAAATCTTGGTGCGATTTCGTGTGATACGGGCAATACGGATGGAATGGATGGCTTATACTACCAGTGGGGCCGACCTACACCATTCAAAACAGCTTCGTCGGGTATGTATGGCTCTGTGACCAAGGTGCCGAGCAACCCTTCGCAAGTCGCTACGGTTGATGAGGCTGTTGCCAATCCGATAACATTGTACGGAAGTGGCGCCGCTGACTACAATTGGTTGTCGACCAAGAATAACGCCTTGTGGGGCTATCAGAATGACTATACCGACATCGAAAAGACGATGTATGACCCTTGTCCTCCGGGATATAAGGTTGCCGATACGCGAGTTTGGCAAAATATTGCACTCTACGAAAAGAGCGGCGGATGGCAGAGTGGCACGGGTGTGAACCTCTCGGTCGCATCCAACAATGTGTGGTATCCGTTCCAGGGCTACATCGAGAGCGATGGTACCGAAACCTCGAACGGCAATATGGTGCGACTTTGGTCGAGCGTTGTCAATTTGGGATCGGCCAACAATCCATATGAGTTGCGATACACAGCAAGTGGAACAGCGAGTGTAAGTTCGGCTGAGAGCCATCGCAACCGCGCTTTGCCGGTGCGTTGTGTATCGAGCCACCAGACAAGTATTGTAACCAATCTTAGTGCATCGCAGACCGCAAACTGCTATATGGTGCATCGTTCGGGATACTATAAGTTCAAGGCTACGGTGCGAGGCAATGGCGTGGGAAGCTTGTTGCCGTTGGGTGGTACGACTACTGCCGAGATTAATGGTGGATTGTCTACCACGATTGCTCCGGCAAAGGTCGATTTCTTGTGGTGGCAAGGCGATTTTACAGAGGTTACGGGCAATGCGAATGATGTTCAGAATCTTATCTCGATGCAGCTGCTCAATAATGGAGAGATAGATGAGGATGGATATGTGACCTTCTATGTAGGAAACTTCCACAAGGGAAATGTGGGCTTGGCGGCCTACGACGTCGATGGCGAGATTTTGTGGACTTGGCACTTCTGGTTTACCGACAAGCCTACCGATTTGATCACTGGTAACTATACCTTTATGGATAGAAATCTTGGTGCAACATTCGCTCCGAACACTTCGGGCTCACCCATCACCTTTACGAACACCAACCAGCGAATGGCAACCTACGGATTCTACTACCAATGGGGCCGCAAGGACCCTATGTTTGGTCCACCGGCGTATAATTCGGGCGACGAGACTGTCAATGGCAATCCTAAGTCGTCGCGCTATTGGGTGAAGAATTACAACACGGGTGAGTGGTCGAGCCGTACCGACATCACTACGGCTGCGGCAGCTACAATACCTGTTGTTACGCAGAATCCGATGGTATTCTACAAGAGTACTTCGATGAGTGGAAACAACACTTGCGGCTGGTTCCCTTCTACCTTCGCCGACGGATATACCAATGTGGCATTGTGGGGTTATGCGGTTAAGGACTACTCGATTCCTGGACAGACCTTCTCCAAAACTATGCACGACCCGTGTCCTCCTGGTTACCGAACACCATTCCACCACGCGTGGGGCTATGGCAACAATCAGGGCTACTCCCTTGGCGAGAATGGCGGAAATATAAATCTCGGTAATGGCGAGGCCAATTTTGATAGCTATGGATTGGTATTCAATAAGGCCAATTTCGACAGATCGTGGTATCCGTTTATGGGCTATCGACACCCACAAGATGGAGGCTATGAGGATGTAGGACAGCAGGGACGATTGGTTACAGGTATGCCAATGGGACAGTATAACACCCGTTCGTATATATACACCAATACTAATACGGGACAGATTGCAAATTCGGGTGGTGATGGTTGCGGCCCGGCATATGGAATGCCTGCTCGTTGTCAAAAAGAGTAATAGGAGAGAGGTGGAATGAAGAGATTATATTGGATATTGACAGTTCTGTTTATGTTGTCGTCGTGTGTTACGCCCGATGATAATATAAATATAGGTATAGGCGGTGTCGATATGGGCCCCAGCGATACCACCATCGCCCCTTCGTGCGTAGTTGAGTCGCGCGAAGTGTCGCGTGCCAAGAGTGCCGGCATAGCGGTACGTTCGCTTATCGATCAGATTACAGCTAAGCAGATGGACGCAAACTTCCTGCGTTTGGACGAGGATTTGAACTCGAAAAATGACGGAATGTACACCTTTACGGGTTCGGAGGCCTCTACTCCATATCTTACCAATTGGAATAAGGCTATATTGCTCGAAGCAA